>Ga0134099_1000433_pt1 | contig 50131 bp, 40 predicted proteins | sample 10_taG_2_FD_105482 | JGI IMG/M metagenome (GOLD analysis project Ga0134099, IMG submission 105482) | Switchgrass degrading microbial communities from high solid loading bioreactors in New Hampshire, USA - 10_41_5_180_A2 metaG | ecosystem: Engineered > Bioreactor > Semi-continuous > Anaerobic >...
ATTTTCGGTGACTATAACAGAGAGGACCCACCTGTTCCCATCCCGAACACAGAAGTTAAGCTCTCTAGTGCCGACGATACTTGGCTGGAAACGGCCCGGGAAAATAGGTCGTCGCCGAATTTTATCAAAACTCTAAGCCAAAAGCTTAGAGTTTTGTTTTATAATTCAAATAACCACCTAACATTATTTAAGATCTGTGTACAGTATTGATTTAAAATACTATGGAGACTAATTATAATGCTTTACAGAAATCAATCAATTGCTAAGATTAAAAACAGATATTTAAATAAATAAATTCTTTCATGATCCTGTAGGCATTTGTTTATGTTCGATATAATATATCGTTGATTTTGCATGTTAATGATAATAAAAAATCCCGGACAACCGCAACACTTCATAGTTGTCCGGGTTATAAAGTCAGTCAACTGTTTTACAACAACTGACATGGGGGGCAATGTCATATTGTTCAAAAAAAAGAACAAATCGATTTATAAAAATATAGTTTTTTTGCTCAATAAATATATCGCATATTTTTTAATAAAAATTTACTGACATTTTAACAAAGAGCATAAAACTGGATAAATAAATTATTAATAGCATAAATAATTATATCAGTATTTTAAAACTAAAAATGGATAATGTCAACATTGCAAAAATAAAATGGGAAATGTTTAAATAACTAAATAATTAATTTTTAATGAACCAAGCATCTTGTTGTTACGTCTAATAATAAGCTGAATGTCAGCTGATGGGCATCAGCCATATGATATATTTCAGGATTACTTCTTTATATGGTATAATAGTAATTAATTAAAGTGTTCCTGCCGATCAATTCTTAATGACATTGTTGGGGGTAATTGAATGAGAAAACGTATTTTGATAGTCGATGATGAAAAAAACATTGTTGATATACTCAAATTTAATCTGCATAAAGAATCATTTGACACATTGGAAGCTTACGACGGCAAAACAGCTCTGGAAATCGCGGAACGTGAAAAGCCGGACCTTATTTTATTGGATGTTATGCTTCCCGAAATGGATGGGTTCACTGTCTGCAGAAAACTCAGACAGACCATGCAGACTCCTATTTTAATGCTGACAGCCCGTGAAGAAGAAGTTGATAAGGTGTTGGGGTTGGAATTAGGAGCAGATGATTATATTACAAAACCTTTTAGTCCCAGAGAACTTATGGCAAGAGTTAAAGCTAATTTGAGAAGAGTAATTGATGATATGGTACCCCAACAAAAAGACGAGATTCTTCGCTTCGCAGATTTAGAAATTGATATCAACAGATATGAGGTTAGAAGAGACGGAGAAATAATTGAACTGACATTAAGAGAATTCGAACTGGTAAAATTCCTGGCTTTGCAGAGGGGACAAATTTTTTCAAGAGAGACACTTCTGGAAAAAGTTTGGGGATACGAATATTTTGGCGATGTAAGAACTGTTGACGTTACTGTAAGAAGATTAAGAGAGAAATTGGAAAGAGACCCGTCAAAGCCTGTGTACATATTAACAAAACGCGGTGTTGGATATTATTTTAATTCGGCAGTATAAAGGATAGTATGAGGAGAATAATTTCTAAGTCTGCGTTTTTTCGCAGCATTCAGTGGCGATTGGTTTTAATACTGATGCTTACTACCTTTGTTTTGATGTCGGTTGTATGGGTTTTTTTGAATGCCAGAGTGGAAAATATTTTTTATGAGGACTTTAAAACAAATATTGAAACCAATTATAACGCTTTAGGCATAACCCAGGAAAATACCGACTTTCAAAAACTTCTTAAGGAGCTTAAGGAAAACGCTTTAATAGCAGGTTTTATTCACGGTCCGGATAAAAGCTATACTATTATAGATAAAAGTACAGCTGAGATTTTATATACTTCTGATGTATTATACCAAACAGATAAAATACAATTCAGAAACGATATTTTTAAATCCCGGAATCTTTTGCATGTTCTTTCCCAAAATGATCCGAATGTCGTAGGAGACAGACAAAAGTATACAAAGTCTGAGAGAGGGGACTTTTATGACTATGTTAAAATCCAGAGGCTGACGGACGGAGAATACGTTTTATTCTTTAAATATAGCAGAGACAGAGCCCTGGATGTTTTGAATGATTTCAGCAACGCAATTTTAGTAAGCACGGTTATTGCGCTTGTTGCTGCGGTAATAATCGGGTCAGTATTATCAAGAACCATCACTCTTCCGATAAATGACATTATGCATAAAGCAAAAAGAATAACTGACGGGGACTTTGGATATGCGTTGGAAGTTAAATCGGAAGATGAGTTGGGTATGCTTACCCAAACTTTTAATTTCATGTCCTCACGTTTAAAAAGCATGCTCACCGAAATTACCAGCGAAAAGAAAAAGTTGGAGACGATCCTCAATTATATGACCGATGGTCTGATCGCGTATAATAAGACCGGAGAGGTTATTCTCACCAACCCAGCTGCAGAAAAACTACTTAAATTCAAGGCTAATGAAATATTAACTTTTGATGAATTTATGAAAGTCCTTGGAATTGAGCTTTCCATAGAAAGAATAACCAGTGAGAACAAAATAGATAAACCACTTCACAAGGTTCAATTTAAGGATAGATATATTAAAATCCAGTTAGCCGTTTTTACTGGTGAAAGTAACGAGGCGGACGGTGTCATTGCAGTCATACAGGATATAACAGAGGAGCACAGGCTGGATATTATGCGCAAAGAATTCGTTGCGAATGTATCCCACGAGTTGAGAACCCCGCTTACATCAGTTAAAAGCTATACCGAAACGCTTCTGGACGGGGCATTACTTGACAAAGATACAGCCATGCAGTTCTTGGGTGTAATAAATGAGGAAACAGACCGTATGACCCGTCTAGTTAAGGACTTACTTACCCTGTCTCAGCATGACGGGGGAATAAAACTTAATTTCGAAGATATTTCCATAAATGATCTTGTCGGTTCCTGTGTTGAAAGAATGAAACGTGAGGCCAAACTGAAAAACCAGGAACTTAAAATGATTATCAAGCAGAACCTGCCTATTATTCAGGGGGACAGACACAGGATAGACCAATTGATGACTAACATAATAGGCAATGCCATAAAATACACTCCTGAAAAAGGTAAAATAATGGTACAGGCCCACTGTGAGAAAGATAATATAATTATAAATGTTATAGACAATGGTATAGGTATACCGCCACAGGATATCGACAGGATTTTCGAAAGATTCTACAGAGTTGATAAAGCCCGTTCAAGACAGATGGGCGGAACAGGTCTGGGGTTAGCTATTGCCAAGGAAATAGCCGTGTTGCATGGTGGGAATATCGTTGCAAAGAGCAAACCCGGAAAAGGCACAAATATTTCTATATTTCTGCCTATTAAAAAGCCGCACCAGCAGGCGCTTTGAGACGATTTTAAGAAGGTAACTTCGTTTTAAACCCCATGTAATGGAATTGTAATACAATTTCATGTATACTATTGAATATGATTATAGGCAGATTCTGTCTGGTTTTTTGATAGATTGTAAAGCCTATGGATTTCCGGAGGAATGATTATGGCAAAAAAGGTAGTCTTCTGGCTGGTCATAATATTTGTCCTGCTGGTTGCTTCTACGTCAGTATTTGCGGCAGAGACGGATGTGGAGACTTCCAATATAGGTTTTACACAAGATAAAACTATCCTTGCAGTTGCTGATGCAGACAAAGAGGTTAGCGTAAGTGATATAGAAAAAAAATACAGTGAAGTATTCTTCGGTGAAGATACAGAGTCTGATTTGAAGATTGTCTCAATTGATTACGGGCGTGATTATCCGCATGAAATGCGCCATCTGTTCTATGGGCAGATAAATGACTTCGATGTGAACAATCCTTATATAATGTTGATGTATATAAAGATTGACGGTACATACGTCCCCTTGAAGGATGTTGAGAGAAAGACCAATATGACTGAAGGAGTCTGCTATTTAAAAACAGCGGTAGATCTTGAGTATATCGGGCTAAACAAAGTAAATGAAGTCAGAATAATAGTTTTCAGGAAGAATGATATTGATAACCTAGTTTTAAACGAAAATCTTCAGGTTACGAATTTTGATATTACATTCCGGCGTTGGAATTTTATCGAAAAATTACAGTTTGAATTAAAGAATCTATTTAATTAATTCAGCCGACTCTGTCCCTTTCTAAGGTCAGGAGTAGCTTAAATGAGTAAAGACAAAAGGGAAAGGATTAAGACAAGAATCCTTATATTATTGATAATTACATGCGTCATTCAGTTAGGAATCCACTGGAACATGCAAACCCAGAGGCTTCCTTTTCATTTTGTCAGTAAAATATTTGGCGGAAACGGAAGAAGCGCCAACCTGGATTTAGATTCATTAAGAAATACGTATTTTATTCCTGAAAATATTATGGTTTCAATCAGCACAAGCTTTTGGCGGTTGGATGAGAGGGACTCCCAATTCCATAAAATATGGGAGGATGTAAGGGATAATTACCTTCCGATAATTATCAGACAAAAACCCGACAAAATATTACCCAAAGAACAATGGGACGCTATAACCGGTGCCCGGTATATAAGAATAGATTTTAATGCCACTTGGCCCAGTAATGTAGTCAATTGGCTTATAGAGGCAAAGCCTAGCGATACGAGAAGCTTTGAAGGAATAAAATCGATTGTTATCGCACCTCAGTTAGATGTCAATCAGGCTGTTAATACCTTATTTGTATATGATGGGAATCAAATTTATCAATATCAGGTAAATTTAAAAAAAGATTATCTTCCAAAAAGCTATTATTTAAGTCTGGCGGATGAGGTCAGTTCCGGTAACAAACCGAGTCTCAGGTTACTGACTGCGGTTTCCAAGTTCGTTTCTGACAATGATATATTTGTTGCGTTAAGCGCCGGAAAAGGGAGTTCCTTTTCAAGGATCAATGCGGTTATTCCTAAAGAAATCGTTCTAAACCGAGCAAATTTAGAGAATTATAGTATTCAGGATAATATTCTTTTGGACGAAAAAGAAAGCCTGAGCGCTAACTTCCTGGACTCATCCGGATATATCCTTTTTACTGATACAGAAAACCTTTATAGGCTTTATAACGATGGTGTTTTAGAATACAAATATTTGCCGTCTATTTCCTCTGGTCAGGAAAATGCTTCGGCTGCTTTCAAACAAGCGGTTACCTTTATTGAACAACGAAGGCATCTTGTGGGAGAGGCAAGCATCTCTCTGCACACTATAAAAAAAGAGAATAATTATTACCTCATGGAATTCGGTTACAAATTGGACGGTGTACCCATTTATTTTATCGAAGATAAGGATTCTAAAATTACCGCGCCTATTGTAATAAAAGCGAATACTGAAAGGATCCTGGAATGTAAATGGGTTATCAGGCACTTTTCCAAAGTTGATAAACCCGTCTACTATAATATAGATTTCCCGGATTTGTTGAACAATCAAATTGCGTCTTCTTATCCTGAGATTCTTGAGAACAAGGATAATATTTTTGAACGAATTGAGCCGGGCTATATATTTGAGAGAAGCAGTCCGAAATCAGTTGTGTTAGTGCCTAACTGGATAATTAGCACCAATTCAAAGAATTATATTATCCCATTGTTAAGGAAGGAGGGATAATGATTGGATTGGTCAAAGGCTAAGACGATACTGATTATTACCTTTCTTGTTCTGAATGTATTTATGCTTGGAATATCGGTATTCACAAATTCCAACATATCATTTACAGATGATTATATTAAATACAGCAAAGACTATCTTGCTTCAAGAAATATAGAGATCAAGGCAAAGATCCCTGATATTTCAGGATATAAGGGGAAGGTTATATATTCTACAAGGGATTATGATATAGCCTCTTTGTGCAGAGTAGTTTTTGGCAAAGAACTTCCCATCTCTGAAAACGAAAGCATTATCAATATAGTTGTTGGGGAAGAAATGATAAATATTTCCGAGGATGAAATATATATAAAAGACAAAATCCCGGAAGGAGAAATATGGTTTCAGGACAAGAACGCTTTTGATGATGGGCTTATTAAATATCTTAAAATTATAGGTTTTGATAAATCAGAATTGTTAACTGAAAAATCATCCGAATCAGAACAATTGAAAGAAACAGTATTTGATATAAAATATAAAAACTTACGTGTTTATGATCAAAAGATCACAGCACAGCTTGATAAAGATGGTTCTTTGATCGTATCTGCACCAAATACGATAATTAAAAAGGATAAGGGTAAGAAAGAAGTAATTTCGATATATCAGATTTTAGTCATGGGGGGACTGCCCTCAAATATTGTTATTGAAAATATAGACATTGGTTACATGAGGGTTTCCGAAGGGGATCTATATGGAGTTCCGGTGTGGCGTATTCAGCTTGATAACGGAACAATAATGTTCTATAACGGTTTTACCGGGGAAAAGCTTGACTAGTTTAGGTGGTATTGTAAAATTACAATAGAGATATAGTTTGAAGTAAGCTATTGTTTTGTTGTAGGCATATGTTATAATTATAACTTGAGTAATCAAATGAAAAGACCGGAAGGTTGGTGTACGAGTGGATAAACTTATTATCCGCGGCCAAAAACGTTTAAAGGGTGAGGTTACGATAAGCGGCGCAAAAAATGCCGCCCTGGGAATCTTACCGGCTGCTTTGTTACTTAGTGATGTATGTACTATTGAAAATGTACCGGACATATTAGATATTGCCATTCTCAGAAGAATAATGGAGTCTCTTGGAGCCAGGTTCGAGAACATTGACAGGAATACCATCAGAATAGACACCAGGAAAGTTAACTCCTATATGGCGACTACTCCGGATATGCATAAACTTAGAGGTTCCTACTACCTAATGGGCGCCTTATTGGGGCGTTTTAAAAGAGCGATCGTCACTTTCCCGGGAGGATGTAATCTTGGCGTTCGTCCTATCGATCAACATATCAAAGGATTCGAAGCTCTCGGAGCAAAAGTTGTAATTGAACACGGGCATATTAAACTATCCGCCAATAAACTGGTTGGCGCTTCTATTTATCTTGACGTTGTGAGCGTAGGAGCTACGATCAATATCATGTTGGCTGCTGTAAAGGCGGAAGGCCTTACTACAATAGAAAATGCGGCAAAGGAACCGCATATAGTTGATATTGCCAACTTTTTAAATGCCATGGGCGCCGATATAAAAGGTGCCGGTACAGATGTTATCCGTATACGCGGAGTCAAATCCCTCAAAGGAAATGTTGTTCACAGTATAATACCCGATCAGATAGAAGCAGGAACATTTATGATTGCCGCAGCTGCTACCAGAGGGGACGTACTTGTTAAAAACGTCATTCCCAAGCACATGGAGTCTCTGACGGCAAAACTTATAGAGATGAATGTCAAAGTTGAAGAGTTTGATGACAGCATACGTATATATGTCAAAGACAAGCTTTCAAAGGTAAATATTAAGACGCTTCCATATCCGGGTTTTCCTACTGACCTGCAGCCGCCTGCAGCTATATTGCTTTTGCAGGCAGAAGGCATCAGTACCATAACCGAGGGTATTTTTGAAAACAGATTCCAGTATATTGAAGAGTTAAAAAGGATGGGCGCCAATATCCGTGTAGAAGGCAGGATGGCGGTCATTGAGGGAAGATCAAAACTCTCCGGTGCGCCGATAAAAGCGCTTGATTTAAGAGCCGGAGCTGCCTGCGTAATTGCGGCGCTTGTTGCGGAAGGCGAAACCGAGCTTACCAATGTCCATTATCTTGATCGCGGCTATGAAAACTTTGTTGAGAAATTAAGCAAACTTGGCGCAGATATTAAGAGAATCAGTGACAACTAGTGTTAACCGGAGAGAGAAATGATTAAAGTATGTAGTCTATTTAGCGGTTCAAGTGGGAATTGCATATTTGTTTCTTATAATGATACTGCCATTCTGATTGATGCAGGCGTAAGCGGCAGACGTATCGAAGCGGCTTTAGCAGGCATTGGGGAATCTATTGATAAAATAGAGGCTATATTTATAACCCATGAGCACAGTGATCATATCAGCGGAGCAGGTATTTTGTCCCGGCGCCATAATATTCCCATATATGCAAATTCGAAAACATGGATGGCTATGCGCTCTGAATTGGGCAAGATCAAGCCGGAATTCATCCGCCTTGTTGAACCGGGGGAATTAACAACCGTAGGAGATATTGCGATAAAATCTTTCCCGATACCTCATGATGCGGTTTGCCCAGTTGGGTATAATATTTTTGTTAATGATAAAAAACTAACCATAGCCACCGATATTGGACATATGAATAATGAGCTTTTATGCAACCTGGAAAAAAGTGAAATGGTCCTGCTGGAATCAAATCATGATGTGGAGATGCTGAAAACCGGCAGATACCCATGGCCTTTAAAGCAAAGGATCCTTGGAGACAAAGGGCATCTTTGCAATGATATGGCTGGAAAAGTCGTTGCTCACCTGGCAAAATGCGGCACTAAAAAGTTTTTACTGGGACATTTGAGCAAAGAAAACAATTTCCCGGAGCTTGCATACCGGACGGTATGCAATGCATTACTGGATATAAAGATAAATCCTGAAAAGGATATATATCTTGAAGTCGCTTTAAGAGACAGAGCAAGCAATATTTTATACATATGATTTTATAAAAGGACTGCATGTAATGACCATAACGATTGTATGTGTAGGAAAAATGAAAGAATCTTATTTAAGAGACGCTCAAAAGGAATACTTAAAGCGTCTTTCTCGTTTTTGCAGTATAAAAGTAATTGAGGTTGATGAAGAAAAAGCTCCTGAAACAGCAAGCGCTGCTCAGGAGGATAGAATAAAGCAAAAGGAAGCTGAACGGATCAGAAAAGCAATTGGTAAAAACAGTGTCAAAATAGCTTTAGCCCTTGATGGAAAGGAACTGGATTCGGTTGAGTTTTCAGAGCAGATACATAATTACATGCTTGAGGGGAAAAGTGATTTAACTTTTGTTATAGGCGGCTCAATTGGTCTTGATAAATCAATAGTAAGAGATGCTGATTTTAATTTCTGCATGTCAAAATTGACCTTTCCGCACCAGCTTGCAAGAATAATCCTTTTGGAGCAAATCTACCGCGCGTTTAAGATCCTTAATAACGAGACATATCATAAATGAGCTTGTAATATTTTACCGGTGCCATTCATACATTTCAAATAAAGCTTTTGTTCGGCAGTATTTCCTTCAAAGTGTTCCGGCATATCTACATAAGAAGTATTCTACCCGCCCTTTGCCGGTATTTTAAAATTTATCGAAGGATCTATGTAAGTGAGCGGCCGAGAGAGTTCTCATTTTAAGATCGTTGCCGGATTAAATGATATATACAATTTAAGCAACATTATATTTATATGCTTGAAATTAACAAATAAAATATATATTCTATAAGAGAAACGGAAATTTATAGGATAATAAGGAGGCTATAACATATGAAAATAAAAATGTTGGCTTTGGTATCAGCATTAATATTGATAACAGTTTTATCGGGTTGTGTTCAGTATAATATAGCCTTGGAAATGGATGATAATAATGTTGACAAAATGACAGTACAGATTGCATATAATGAAGCACTGCTGAAAAGTCTCGGTGAAGAGACTAATGTTCAAGATGAATTAAATGCACCACTTAAAGAAATAGGATTTCTTTTTGATGATGTCCCAAATAACAATATAGTTGTTACCCCAATAACTTTTGAAGTGAATGGCATGGTTTTTAAAGGAACCTCATATGAAGTCGCTTATGAAAATGAAAGTGTTTTAGAAAGTACAGATGAAAGATTTAAGGTTATACCATTAAAGGACAACACGTATAGACTGCAATTAAAATTGAATGTTAGTGAAGAAGTAGAAGAAATGGATGCATCTGTGGAAAATAATGAATACTTAGATATGCTTGGCCTTTTGGGCGGCAAGATGGAATTCAGAATAAAAACGAGCAGTAATGTAATTTCTCACAATGCAGATAAAGTTATAAACGGTGAATATATTTGGGATTTATTATCAAGATTTATTAATAATACAGGCGAAACAGAAGTTTTCTATATTGAATATAAAGTATCAGAAGATGCGTATGTGAAGAATCCCATAAGAGAAGAGTTCATTAAAAAATATGACCTTGACCCCAACGATCCGGATTTTTACGGAAAAGCGCTGCAAAAGGTGAATGTCTTATATGGTACAGACAAAGGTCTGGAACTGGACTCTGAATTATTAAGACTACAGGGAGCTCTTATATATGCCCGTCTCTTGGGTTTGGAGGATGAAATCGAAGAATTCGCCAAGTCAAACCCCAACTATGACAGCGGGTTCACAGATGTTCCCGATTGGGCTAAGCCCACGATGAATTATCTTCAATATAAAAAATTAGTTTATGGTAAAGGCAATAATTTGTACGGGTCTTATGATCCCATGTCGGAAGCACAATTTACAGCATTGGTGTTAAGAGCTCTTGGCTACAGTGAAGCAAATGGAGACTTTGTCTTTGTGGAAGCTCCGCAAAAAGCATTTGAGCTGAGCTTCTATATAACTGATACCAGCGGTTATGAAATAAAGAACAGTGATAGGTTAACAAGAAGAGACATGAGTTATATCGCATTTAACGGTTTATTTGTTCAGAATAAAGAAAAAAGCGGCTATTTAATTGACAATCTAACAGCTTTGAAATAGTTCGCGCAATAAATTGACGTCTTCTGAGCAGAGTGCTGCGTTTCTCTCTGTTATAATGAGCGAAACGCAGCATTACTCTATTGTCATCCAGGCAGAAATATGTTCTTTTCTGCCGTCCTGGCGAAGCGAAATACCTCTTATTATTTTCCTGTGCGAAGCGCAGCGGAGCCGAAGGATTTTATACAAGTCAACATAATGGATTTCATTGCTGGCGCTCCAGAATTGCAGGAAGAATGTCATCCTGAACGGAACGTAGTGGAGTGAAGGATCTTTTATGCTGCAGAAAAGATCCTTCGCTGAGGCTCAGAATGACAAATGTTGCCTGATGCAATCAATTTGATTCAGCAGGAATCAACCTGGGTCACATTATTCCTATACGAAGGGCAAAAGGAAATTTGCTGTGTTATTTCCTGATTCGCTCTATATATACCAGTTTTATGGTATATTTTTTTTATACAAATGATAAGGGTTATGATACTAAAGAAAAAGGTTGTGGGCCTTATGATTCCTCAATATTATGAATTTTCAAACAAGACGAAGATTCTTTCCGGTTTTCAGGCATTGGAGAAAATACCGTTTGAGCTTAATGAAAGGGGTAAATCCCGCCCTTTAATAATCTGCCAGAGAGAAAATATAGATAAGGGTACACAAAGAATGCTGATAAAAGCCATGGAAGGCTCGGAATTGATCAAAGGGGTTATATTTCTGTACCGCAGACCAATCGATGATGAATGTTTGACTCAGGGAATATCAGAATTTAAGAGTAATGAATGTGACTCTATTATTACTCTGGGAGATGATTCTGCTTTTGAACTGGGGAATAGTATGCGCATCAAACTGGAACAGGAAAGAGACGCCAATAATGAGATTACATTTATAGCAGTACCTACCGCCTGTTCCGGAGCAGAAATCACCGGGGATGCAGATATAGTTGTTACAGATCCAAAGCTGGCTCTTAATTTATCTGTAAGAGACACGGTCCTGTCTGCGCTTGATATAATATGTCACGGTGTTGAAGCCTATACATCCGCCAGGAAAAACCCTGTGAGTGACGCTTATGCTTTTTCAGCAATAAAGCTTACCGCTGAAAGTCTGCCTGTTATTATTAAAAAGTGCAGGGATAAGAAAGCAAGGAATAGCTTGTCCAATGGAGCGATTTTATCAGGGATGGGGTTTTTAAATACCAGGGGAGGAATCTCACACGCTATTGCGAAAGGTCTTACCGAATGTTGCAATGTATCCCATACGGAGGCTGTTTCAGTAATACTTCCGCATTGTCTGGAGCACAATATGATAAAAAATGATGAATATTACGGCGAGTTATTGCTTCCCTTAAAAGGTCCCGATGTTTATTCGGAGACTCCGAAGCATGAAAGAGGAAGAAAGTTTCGAAAAGCTATCCGAAATATGATTCAGGAGTTCCATTTAAAACTGGATATACCGGTGTGCCTTTCTGAAATCGGAGTAAAGAGAACTGATTTTGATAAAATTTCAGAGTGTTGTCTTACGAATGAATATCTTGCTGATTATTCTGAAGAGGTGAGCAAAGAGGACATAATAAACATTTTGAACCTAGCTTATTAAAAAATAATATATCAACTTATCGAAAAAAATACTTAATAAAGACAAGCCGGTAAAAACAATATATAATAAAGACAGTTTGATAATACAATCAATCTTAAAAAAGAATACGGAAGGTCAGAATGAATATAAATGGCAGTACGGAGAGCTTAAAAAGCAGTGTTATTGAAGCCCTTGAAAGTATTTACGATCTGGAGATCCCTCAGGATAAGCTCTGGACAGAAGAATTGATCAATAAAATATCTGAAATATCGGGAGCTATTAACAAAGAAATAGCAGTATATATTGACAGGAAAGGACGCATTATAGATGTCATTATAGGAGACTTCAGGACTGTTGATTTAACTGAAGTCGAAGGCCGAAGAAGCAAAACCCGTCTGACCGGTGTTAGGTGTATTCATACGCATCCCGGCACAAGTGGTATGCTATCAGCAGCGGATATCAGTTCGTTAAAGCTTTTAAGGCTGGATATGATTGCTGCGGTGGGTCTAAAAGATCAAATGCCGGAACAAATTTACGTAGCTGTTCCGTCTCAGGCAGAAGTGGGAGAAGTTGAGTTTTTTGGCCCTTATTCAGCTGATAAGGAAGATTTCGAAGCCTTGATAGAATATATCAACGAGGCTGACGATTTCCTTAAAGAGTATACAGAAAACCTTAAGAATACGGATGAACGAGCCATCCTGGTGGGAATAAAAACTCAGGAAACAAGGAACATTCAGGGAGTCAGTGAAGCTGAAATTTCAATGATCGAGCTAAAAGAGCTGGCACAAACCGCAGGAGCTGTTGTCGTGTCTTCAATCATTCAAAATCGCGATGGACGAGATTCGGCATTTCTTATCGGCAAGGGTAAAGTTGAAGAACTTAAGCTGTTGGTCCAGACAACCGAAGCCGATATGGTAATTTTTGACGAAGAAATTTCTCCTTCACAACAGAGAAACCTTGAAGATGCGCTGGGTATAAAGGTTCTTGACAGAACGGGTCTGATTCTTGATATATTTGCTCAGCGGGCCAGAAGCAGAGAGGGCAAGATCCAGGTTGAACTGGCTCAATTGGAATATAATTTGCCGAGACTACAGGGCTTAGGTTTGGTGTTGTCCCGTCTGGGCGGAGGAATCGGTACCCGCGGCCCCGGTGAGACTAAACTGGAAACGGATAAAAGGCATATCCGCAAGAAAATATCTTACCTGAAGGCTCAGCTTAAAGAGATTAAAAAGCAGAGAGGAATTTTAAGAATCGAAAGAAAAAGAAACCGTGTGCCCGTTGTTTCTCTGGTGGGATATACCAACTCTGGAAAATCCACTTTGCTGAATGCTTTATGCGGTTCAGATGTTTATGCGGAAAACCAACTGTTTGCAACCCTGGACACAACAACGCGCCAGCTTGTACTTGACGATAATAATATCATTCTGGTAACCGATACTGTAGGATTTATCAGAAAACTGCCTCACCAGCTTTTGGACGCTTTTAAATCCACACTGGAAGAAGTATTATATGCAGATTTTCTTGTAATCGTGGCGGATTCATCCGATCCTTATTTTGAAGATCACGTCCGCATTGTGGATAGCATACTGGATGAGCTTGGAGCGGGGCAGAAACCTTCTGTTATTGCTCTGAACAAAATTGACAGACATAATGATCCGGAATCAATCAGGATCAATTCTGAACGGCCTGTGATCGAAATATCCGCAAAAACCGGGTTTGGACTTGACAAACTTAAAAAATACCTTAACCAACAGGTTTGTGAGGCGCGTTTAAAGTATAAATTGTCAATACCTTTTTCAGATGGTTGGGTTTTGCCCTGGCTTTATGAGAACGGAAAAGTCATATCGGTAGAATATGATGAAAACGCATCGATTGCAGAAGCTGAATTGACCAAGGAAGCCGCTTTACGGGTTGAAAAATACATTGTTGATCAAAGTTAAATAATTTTAGAGTTGCTTAAAGTTGGAAGACTGCCGATAAGAAATGTTTACTTGACACCCTTAATGTACTGTTGTAGAATAATAATGCTGTTTTTTTGCTCGAGTGGTGGAATAGGCAGACACAACGGACTTAAAATCCGTCGGACTAACCCTCCGTGCCGGTTCGAGTCCGGCCTCGAGCACCAGGAAAGCCCTGATTGCTTAGAGCAATCGGGGCTTTCAATTTTTGTTGCTTAAAAGTTTTATATCAGTTTAATAGTACTATGTGCGGCACATGGATTTTAATCAAATGAACTATTGATTGATATGCCATTATAGCTTCATTATATATTCGTTTTTATTTGAGCAGTCAAAATGTATTTGTGATTATTTCTTTTAAGTTTATATCAGGATACTATTGAAAAGTCACGTTAGGGTCGATATAATAAAAACACAATATATAGTTACCCATTTATTTAACGGACACAATATATATTGTTTTTTTATTGCTACTTATGGAAAAAGTTTCAAGAATAAACGGAGGGGAAAAAACCATGCAATTGACCGAAAATGCAGTAAAAGTCCTGGAAAAACGCTATTTGATCAAGGATAAGGACGGAAAAGCCATTGAAACTCCTGAAGAATTGTTCCGAAGAGTCGCAAGGGTTATAGCTTCTGCTGATAAGGGTTATGTGTCTGAGGAGCAGCTTCGTAAAACCGAGCAGGAGTTTTTTGATATGATGGCTAATTTGGAGTTTCTGCCCAACTCTCCGACACTGATGAATGCCGGAAGACCTTTAGGCCAACTGTCGGCTTGTTTTGTACTTCCTATTGAGGATACCATGGAAGGTATCTTTGACAGTGTCAAAAATGCTGCATTGATTCATAAAAGCGGAGGAGGTACAGGTTTTTCATTTAACAGATTGCGTCCGAAAGGCTCAAGCGTGAACTCCACCGGCGGAGTCGCCAGCGGCCCTGTCAGTTTTATGAAGGTTTTTAATGCCGCTACAGAAGCCGTAAAGCAAGGAGGAACCCGCAGAGGTGCCAATATGGGCATATTGCGGGTGGATCATCCTGATATTATGGAGTTCATAACCTGCAAACAAGATAATGCGGATATTACCAATTTCAATATAAGCGTTGCTTTGACTGAATCTTTTATGGAAGCAGTTGAGAACGGCGAAGAGTATGATTTGATCGACCCGAGAAATAATGAGGTCAAAGGGCGGTTAAATGCAAGAGAAGTCTTTGACTTGATGGTGAAAATGGCCTGGAAAAACGGAGAACCGGGAATAATCTTTATTGACCGAATAAACCGTGACAACATAACACCGGAATTGGGTGAAATAGAAAGCACAAATCCGTGCGGCGAACAACCTCTGCTTCCTTATGAGGCATGTAATCTCGGCTCCATTAATTTGAGCGCAATGGTTAAAGAAGGCGAATCAGGTCCTGAGGTGGATTATGATAAACTTCGCGATACAGTCCACAAAGCTGTTCATTTCCTGGATAATGTTATCGATGTTAACAATTATCCTTTGCCCGAGATCGATAAAATGACCAGGGGAACCCGCAAAATTGGCCTGGGTGTTATGGGATGGGCCGACCTTCTTCTCATCCTCGGAATTCCATATAATTCACAGGCAGCAGTAAATCTGGCAGAAGAAATAATGGGATTCATTGATTATGAGTCCAAGCAGGAAAGCGAACGCTTAGCGTCTGTAAAAGGTGTTTTCCCTTATTATGACAAGAGTATCTATAAAGATTCAGGACGAAAGCTCAGAAACGCAACTACAACAACAATAGCGCCTACCGGGACATTGAGTATAATTGCAGGTGTAAGCAGTGGAATTGAGCCCCTGTTTGCTGTGTCATTCATTAAGAATGTAATGGATGGTACAGAACTGGTGGAGGTTAATCCTCACTTTAAAAAAGTAGCCATGGATGAAGGCTTTTACTCGGAAGAACTTATGCGGGCTATTGCGAAGAAAGGATCTCTTCGCGATATTGAAGGAGTGCCGCAGGATATCAAGGATATATTCGTAACTTCTCACGATATCTCTCCTGAATGGCATGTTAAAATGCAGGCAGCCTTCCAAAACCATACTGACAATGCCGTATCCAAAACGGTGAATCTCAGGCATGAAGCCACAATAGAAGAGGTTGCGGAAGTGTTCTGGCTGGCTTATCGGACAGGATGTAAAGGTGTAACCATTTACAGGGACGGCAGCCGCGACATGCAAGTATTGAATATAGGCAGTGTCAAAGGAAAAGAAGCCAAAAATGAAGAGAGCCCTTCTAGTTGTGATGGATGCAGTGTTGCCAATAAGACAATTTACAAAAATATTAAACCAAGACCGAGGCCTGAGGTTACTACCGGATTTACCGAAAAGTTCAAGATTGGCTGTGGAAATCTTTATGTAACCGTTAATTACGATGAGAATGGCATATGTGAAGTATTTACAAATACCGGCCGGGCCGGAGGATGTCCTTCCCAGTCCGAAGCTACCAGCCGCTTAGTGTCCATAGCTTTGAGGTCCGGAGTTGATGAAGCTGCTATTGTTGAACAGCTTAAAGGTATCCGTTGTCCTTCCACCATTCGTCAAAAGGGTCTGAAGGTATTATCCTGTCCCGACGCAATAGGGCGCTTGATCCAGAAGGTAATGAATCACAGAAACGGAAACGGTGAAAAAAATACAGAAATAACAAATGAGGTGGCCAATTTCAATACGCCAAAACCGACTGCGAAAACTTTCGTACAAGGCTTAGACTTAAAAACCTGTCCTGAATGCGGCAGTGAAGTTGAGCATGAAGGTGGCTGCGTAGTCTGCAGAAACTGCGGATATTCAAAATGCGGATAAGAAAGATATTTTCTCGCATATGAATTTAAAGATAATTTTAATAAATGTACTTAAAGAATTTAGTTACCTAAAAATTTAACGTATTCATGATATAAACGTAGAGGGCAACAGCAAATTTATGTTGCCCTTGTTTTTTTCTTAACCAAAAGTGCCAAATGCAATTGTAGAAACATGTCTGCGTGAGATTAATAGAACAAAATATATTGCTTTAATAGTATAGTTGGGTAGATGGGATAGATAACAACAAGAGTTAAAAAGACAAAATAGAAAGTTTTTAGATTCAATAGTTGGAACTCGAATAGTAATTATCAATAAAAGGTGATAAAAATGTTTTCAGATGTAGAAATAAAATATAAGAAACGAAACAAAATATTATTTTCTCGTGACAGTAAATGCTTACAGGATTTAATAGGATTAATTCAATTACAAAAGCATCAAACCCTTGTAATGTGGGCATTGGATTGCGCAAAACTGCCTTTAGAGCAATTTGAAAGAAAATATCCTGATGAACGCAGACCTAGAATGTGTCTGGAATTATGTGAATCCTGGGCGAGAGGGAAAATCAAAATGCCTATAGCAAAACGAGCGATTCTAGATTCACATGCTGTGGCGAAAGAAATTGATGACAATGAATATGGCGCTTTGTGCCATGCAATTGGTCATGCTGGGGCAACCGTGCATGTAGAAACACACGCTATAGGTTTACCTATCTATGAACTGACAGCACTAGTTCTGAAATATGGAATAGACAACTTTCAAAAGCCGGTAAGTGAAAAAATAGCATATTATTACGATCGTTTACTATACTATCAGGAAAACATAGACAAACAAAAACTTGAATGGGCTGCCTTCTTATTAGATGACACAAGGTCTAACAAGGAAAGATTACTCAATGAAAAAAGAAGGTTATGACAACAAGGATTATATATCAATGTTTATTACACGTTTATCTAAGCCATCTGAGCCTAAAGAAAGATCTTTATGTTGGCATGAAGATCTTTTATTGCGCCTATGCATATATTCATATGTTTCTTATCAAACGCCAGGACGAAAATATAGTTTAAGCGCAGATTGAATTTCTGCACTAAAACACCCCAACAAGTATTAACCTTCCTAAAATGCACAGAATAAAAACAATCTAACAAACTAACATGGAAATCTTTATATAAAAAAGTTCATTGTACTTATATTGTATTTGCCGTATAATATGGTAAAAACAAATTAATATTTTCAGGAGTGATCAGATGAATCGCCTATCAAGGCTGGAACTAAAATATGGTCGCTATGCCATAAGTAATTTAACCTTATATATTGCGGCTATAAATCTGGCTGTTTTTATTCTCAGCTTGTTTTCCGGTTTGGGTTTAGTAGGGCTATTAACGCTGAATCCCGAGAGAATCATTAAGAATCTTCAAATATGGAGATTGGTTACTTTCATTTTTATACCTGAAACATTCAGTCTGTTATGGATTCTTTTTTCAGTATATTTGATATATATGCTGGGAGCTTCACTTGAACGTTATTGGGGTACATTCAAACTGAATGTTTACTATTTTGTCGGGATGCTGGGCTCAATAATCGCTGCGTTTATAACTTATTTCTTTGCAGGAGCAGGAAATATGACAGGGTATTACCTCAATATGTCTTTGTTCTTAGCCTATGCTACACTTTTTCCCGAACAGGAATTTTTGATTTTTTTCGTACTGCCGATAAAGGTAAAATATTTAGGTATGCTTGATGCAGCCTTTCTGCTATATGCAATAATCACGTCAATAAGGTTCGGAGCCTGGTATCAGGCGGTAGCCATTCTGGTGGCTATCATGAACTATTTGCTGTTTTTCGGCAAGGACTTTATTAACTGGATCAAGTTAAAGCGACAGGTTGCAAAAAACAGAAAACGATTTTTTGAACAAGTCCGCCCATACAATCAGGACAGACGATTTTAAACTTAGTGATGGGGGGTAAAACCTATGGATTATGTAAAAGAGATTCTTCGGTTAAAAGAAGAACGCAATGCTATTATCGTAGCTCATTTATATCAGGACGGAGAAATACAGGATATTGCCGATATGGTAGGCGATTCCTTTGAATTAAGCCGTTATTGCGCCACAACTGATAAGGATGTCATTGTATTCTGCGGAGTCCATTTTATGGCCGAAAGCGCCAAAATCCTATCTCCGGGAAAAACGGTTCTTCTGCCTGCAATAGAAGCAGGATGTCCAATGGCCGACATGGCCAATGCAGAGGATTTAAGGAAACTGAAGGCAAAATATCCGGAAGCTGCGGTAGTATGTTATGTAAACACAACTGCTGCTGTTAAAGCAGAGAGTGATATTTGCTGTACCTCGTCGATAGCCGAAAAGGTTGTACGTTCGGTTCCCAATAAACAGATTATTTTCCTGCCCGACAGGAATTTAGGACAATATGTTGCAAAGCAGGTACCCGAAAAGGAATTCATTTTCTGGCCTGGCTTTTGTCCCACCCATAACGCTCTTTCAGTCATGCATGTTAAGGAAGCCCGTGAAGCATATCCTGATGCAGTATTGGCAATACATCCGGAAGCTCCTCCGGAAGTTGTGGATTTGGCTGATTTTGTGGGAAGTACCAAGCAGATTATAGATTTTTGTACACAATCGGATAAACAAGAGTTTATAATAGGTACGGAAGAAGGGATTTTGCATCAACTGAAAAAGAAGAATCCTGATAAGAAATTTCATATGCTGAAGTATAGATTTATTTGCCCCAATATGAAAAAGACAACTATGGAAATTCTCTATACGGCACTTAAGGATATGAAGCACGAAATCACGCTTGATCCGGAAACCATCAGGAAAGCTTCCCTAAGCCTTGAGAGAATGCTCAGTGTAAAGTGACATAACGGATATTGAAGGTGAACATTAATGCAGAAGCTCATACAAAAAGACACTGCAAGGCATGACAGGTACCTGATAAATTTTGATACGAACAATATGCCCTGTGAGTTTTATGATGTGGTGATTATCGGCAGCGGTATAGCCGGAGTTTATACCGCTCTTTCTGCGCCGAGAAATACGAAAATATTGATCATTACCAAGGAAGCCATAGAAATAAACAACTCTGTACTGGCACAGGGAGGTATCGCTGTTTCCCTGGATCAAAAAGACTCTCCGGAATTGCATTTTAAGGATACCTTATATGCCGGAGCAGGACTTTGCGATGAGACGGCGGTCAATGCTCTGGTAAATGAAGCTGCGGAGAATATCGCCACCCTTTGTTTATACGGAGTAAACTTTGACAGGGATGAAGACAGACGTCTGTCTTTGACCAGAGAAGGCGCTCATAGTATGAACAGGATCATACATACCGGAGACGCTACCGGAAAAGAAGTATGTGATACCCTCGTCAGCGCAGTGTCGGTACTGGAAAATGTAACCATTAAGGAACAGACTTTTGCTGTGGATATCCTTACTGAAGACGGGGAATGCAAAGGCGTTTTGACCGCAAATGAGGACGGAACGGAGCTAAAAGCATATTTTGCGCCGGTTGTTGTCTGTGCATCCGGCGGATATGGACGGTTGTACTCAAAAACCACAAATCCTGAAGTAGCTACCGGAGACGGCGCGGCGCTTGCCTACCGGGCCGGAGCGGAACTGATGGATTTGGAATTTGTTCAGTTTCATCCTACTGTCCTGTATCATCCTGATAATCAAAGCTTTTTGATTTCCGAGGCTGTTCGCGGTGAGGGTGCGCTTTTGCGAAACAATAGGGGAGAGCTGTTCATGGAGAAGTACCACCCCATGAAAGAGCTGGCACCAAGAGATGTTGTATCCAGAGCAATTTTTCAAGAAATGCAAAAGACCGGATCCAACCATGTTTTTCTCGATATAACTCATAAGGATAAGCAATTCTTGATGAATCGTTTTCCGATGATTTATAAAACATGCCTTTCTTACGGAATAGATATGTCAAAGGATTTTATACCTGTTGCCCCTTCCCAGCACTATAGCATGGGAGGAATCAGGACGGATGAATGGGGCAGAACTAATATAAGAGGCTTTTACGCAGTGGGGGAGGCGGCATGTAACGGTATTCACGGAGCCAACCGCCTGGCTTCAAACTCTCTCTTGGAAGGTTTGGTTTTCGGCAGAAGAATCGGTCTTCAGATAAAGGAAAACTTAAATCAAATAAAATTAAGGGAAGGTTTTAAACCTATTATTAGTTATAAAAAGGAATGGATAGATAAAAAAATTGATGTTCCATCAATGATAAGCAGGCTTCAGAACGTTATGAACCAAAATGTCGGCATAATGAGAAGCAAAGAAAGTCTCTATGCGGCAATTGATGAAATCGAAGAAATGAAAAAAGAAGTCGAAGGCGTAAAAGTTGTTCATACACAGTTTATGGAGCTAAAAAATATGCTGACTCTTTCAGGAATGGTGGTTAAGGCAGCATTAATGAGGGAAGAGAGCAGAGGGGCGCATTTTAGAAGCGATTTTCCTGTTACTGATGATAAAAACTGGCGTAAGAACATAGTCTTTGTCGGAGGAAATCAAGATGCTTGATTATTTATTGGTTGATGATATAATACTGCGTGCATTAAAAGAAGATATGCCGATGGGGGATATTACCACCGAAAGCACTGTACCGGAAGATGAGACAAGCTGTGCCCGCCTGATTGCAAAAGAGGACATTGTCGTAGCGGGGCTTGAAGTATTTTGCAGAGTGTTTACTCTGCTTGATCGAAATGTTTATTTTGAACGATATGTAAATGATGGCGACAAGGTCAAAACCGGTACAGTTATATTGAGAATATCCGGCAATTCAAGAGCTATGCTTAAAGCGGAAAGAACAGCGCTAAACCTGCTTCAGAGAATGTCCGGAATAGCAACTGCAACAAGAAAATTTGTGGATATCCTTGAAGGAACAAACGCGAAAATTGTTGACACAAGAAAAACAGCTCCCGGATTACGCTACCTGGATAAAATGGCGGTAAGAATGGGCGGAGGCACCAACCACAGATTCAATTTATCGGACGGAGTTCTGATAAAAGACAATCATATAAAAGCGTCAGGCGGAATTACAGCAGCTGTGAAAAGAGCAAAAGAGCGAGTGCCGCATACCGTTAAAATCGAGGTGGAAACCGAGACCATGGAGCAGGTAAAGGAAGCCCTGGCAGCCGGAGCAGACATTATTATGCTGGATAACATGAAGCCTGAAGAAATGAAGGAAGCTGTGGCATATATTAACGGAAGGGCTCTTACCGAAGCATCCGGCAATATAACAGCAGATAATCTGGCAATAGTAGCAAAAACTGGTGTGGATTTAATATCGTCAGGAAGCCTGACACATTCTGTTAAAGCTGCTTATATAAGTCTGAAATTTGATTAACAAGTTTGTAATAACAGAGAATTTACAACAAATATTGCCTTATATAGACAATTTTATAATGTCGAAATATACACAATCGACAATTATTTTGTCTAAATATATCTGAAAAATGTCAATAATTGATAAGAAGTTAAGTTGTAATGACGACTTGTGGACAAAATAAGAAAATATCCACAGGAAAAAGGTGTTAATACCCAACATTTATTGATAAATACCCCGAAATCCGCATGAGGAGCGGATTTCGGGATTTTTATAATAATCCACAAGCCTGTGGATTATTGTGGATAACTTTATTAAAACTTCACAGAATAAAGTTTTAAGATTGGGGAAAACATAATTTTGTACGCCGAGGTTCATCAACAAGGAGGGATTGGATGATGAGTAGACATAGTGTTATGTCAGAAGCTCTGAAACATGAGATTGCCCGTGAACTTGGTGTATATGAAACAGTTAGCAGAGAAGGATGGGGTTCTGTCTCATCCCGAGACTGCGGTAACATGGTTAAAAAGGCGATCGAAATAGCGAACAGGAACTCCGCAGGACAACCGGTATAGTTGATGCGGGGTACAGCTATACCGGAGGGATGAACCAAAAGCGTATTTAAATAAAGGGCATGGGATTAATTCCCGTGCCCTTTATTACAGGTTGACAAAGCGGTTTTGGTATTGTAGAATATATTCCGTTACACGTTATGAGAATAAACTGTGGAGAGATGGTCGAGATGGTTTAAGGCACCGGTCTTGAAAACCGGCGTAGGTGCGAGCCTACCGTGGGTTCGAATCCCACTCTCTCCGCCATTATAAGATATAGGAAAAGAAGATGATATTCTGTCCTACTTTATATGGAGAAGTACCCAAGTAGGCTGAAGGGGACGGTTTGCTAAACCGTTAGTAGGGGAATACTCTAGCGCGGGTTCGAATCCCGCCTTCTCCGCCAAAAAAACGCATTTCACAAGATTCGTGAGATGCGTTTTTTATGTTCACAGTAGTAATCATTTACGATTAAGGGTATTCTGTATAGGTTGATATTAGAATTTTAAGGAATTTTATCAATTTATATTTAAATTACTATACGTCATACCAGGATTTATGATTTGCGTATTGTGTACAGGCATTTTTATTGGTATATATGGATTATTATCTTTTATGTTAGTATATAGTAGAATGCTGCCACTTGAACTACAATTAAAATACTATTAAATAAAAAAATAACCCTCAATTGAGGGTTATTAGGCTTATTTATGAACTAAATACAACTTATCATATCTGGTTGAAACTTTCCTTCTTCACTTTCTCTAATACTAACAACATTATCATCTTGTTGTAATTTTTGAATCTTAGATTCCTCAATTTCAACACCAATAACATTCAAAAACTTGGAAATAAAAGTTACGGAGCAAAAATTCATAATCTGATTAATTTTTGTCTTGTCCTTCACTTTTACGATTAATCTCTTCATTTGCTATCACTCCTACTAATTTTTCAATATCTATGCATCCGAAGCCTTGCCAATGTCTGGGTAAGTTTAAATCTTTAGCTGTTCTGTAAATATATTCAATAGCTTTATAAATATTCCCAGATTTATATAAGATAGCGGCTAAAACTCCAGAAATAACAGGTGCAGCAAAAGAAGTTCCTTCAAAACGGCGACCATCAATGTAACCATTACCTGGTGCTACTATATTAGGTTTGCCACTTCCCGGCTTACCTATACTTGAATAACTTGCTAATTTCATGTTAATATCTATTGCACTAACTGTTACAGCATTATCAACTCTACCCGGGCAATAAATGCTATCTTCAACGTTTTGCTCATTACCAGCGGCTACTACTATAGCCACTCCAAGTCTCGAAACTTGAGATATCAATTGACAAAGTTCACAATTGCCCTCACATTTACGTTTGAAACCAGCAGATATATTAATTATATTTACTCCTTTTTCAAAGGCCCACTCAATTGCACCTAACATATTAAGTTCGTCTGGTTCTGCATTTCCTACCTTAGCAGAATAAAGACTACACCCTTTAGCAAAATGCTTAATTATTTGGGCTACTCTTGTTCCATGATTCAGATAATCAAAATCACCAGTTCCTGTAAAATCCTTACTTTCGATAACATTTACAATAGGATTCACCCCTGAATCTATAACAGCAACTCTTGTATCACCCCAACCAAGCATTTGGTTCGAGACTAGTAAACTTTTTCGTAAAGGCGGCTCAAAACATATAGTTGAGAAATATTCTCCACCCATGAAATTTCCGAGAGCCGGTTTTCTAACACTTTTAACAAAATCAAGGTTCTTTATTGCATCTGGGTTGTCCGTTATGACACCAATCAATGGGAGAAACTTTGACTGGTATACAATATCTATTGAAAGTTTATTTAGTATATCCTGTTGCGAGTCAGAAAGCATATCGTGTAATTTAACAATATACCTCACGGTAGCTTCCCCCTTCGGAACTCTATTATTTATTTCGACATTATAGTGCATTATCCTTTATATTTCTAATCATAAAAAAAGTATATCAATTTTACCATATATTTCCCGAAGAGACAAGTTATTATTTAACCCAAATATTTTAATTTTTGAATAGCAAACCAGTTTTCGTTAATCTGTCATTATTTATTAATTAGCGTTAAAAATCACGGAGACATTATGACGGAGAAACATGGAATACTATTAACATATATTTTTCCGATAAATAGATAAATAGAGGCAGCCTTTTTGTCTTAAAACATATGCAAATAAAGAAGGGGTACGCTTTTACGCACCCTAATCTCAATTCCGCTATTTATGGCACTCTCCCGATATAGGGCAGCCGGAACAGCACGCGCCGCAGGAACTTTTATGATTTTTCTTATCCCGGATAAGCTTTATTATAACTGCTCCGACTATTACAAATACTACAGTCCCCACTATTATGGAAGACAGGTTGTTTTCTATAAAAGTTAACATTGAGCATTCACTCCTTTCAAATTCAAGGCGGTCGTTTCGTATTTATTCTTTCTGAATATCAAGTAGAGCATGACAGCCAGTACAACTAAGGCAGCGGCTGTCCCAACGGTAAAACCATTGCCCCCGAAGAACAGTCCCAGTTGATATACGATAATTGATACCGAATATGCAAAGGCACATAGATAACCAATTGCATACCATGTCCATTTTGGATCGTTCATTTCACGCTTAATGGCGCCTATTGCCGCAAAACATGGAGCGCACAGTAAATTGAATATCAGGAAAGTAAAGCCGGATAGAGGCGTAAAGTGATTGGCAATAGGAGAAAAAGTTTCTATTGCGCCTTCTTCCACTAATGCCAGAGTGTCTCCGCTGACTCCGTACAATACGCCAAAAGCGCCTACGACTTCTTCTTTTGCGACTAAACCCATTATAGTGGCAACAGCTGACTGCCAGTTTCCAAAGCCAATGGGGGCGAAAATCGGAGCGATCAATCCACCTAATACTGCCAATATGCTAAAGTCCATGTCATCAACAAGGCCGAAAGATCCATCGACTATACCAAAGTTACTTAAGAACCAAATAAGCACACTTGCTGCCAAAATGACCGTACCGGCGCGCTTGATAAACGACCAGCTGCGTTCTGCGGTTGTTCTGAATACGTTCTTGGCAGAAGGAACATGGTATGCCGGAAGCTCCATAATGAAAGGAGAGGGGTCTCCGGCAAAAGCCCTGGTTTTCTTCAAGATAATTCCCGAAATCAAAACAGCTGCTACACCAATAAAGTATGCAGTGGGGGCAACCCACCAGGCTCCTCCGAATAACGCACCTGCAATGAAGGCTACTATAGGCATTTTGGCCCCGCATGGGATGAAGGATGTAGTCATGATGGTCATTCTGCGTTCTTTTTCATTTTCGATGGTACGAGAGGCCATAATTCCGGGAACAGAACAACCCGAACCAATCAGCATGGAGATATAGGACTTACCTGAAAGACCGAATCTTCTGAATATTCTGTCCATAATAAACGCAACACGGGCCATATAACCGCAATCTTCCAGCATCGAAAGCAGAAGGAACAAGATAACCATCTGAGGAATAAAGCCAAGGACAGCTCCTACACCGCTTATGATACCGTCTACTATAAGCCCGGACAGCCAACCTACAACACCTATGTTTTCAAGCCAGGCCGAAAGCGGGCCAATAACCCATTCCCCAAAAAGTACATCATTAGTGAAATCGGTTACGATAGTGCCTACCGTTGTAACCGAAATATAATAGACAATAAACATGACTAACGCGAAAATAGGCAGTGCCAGCCACTTGTTGGTTATAACAAGATCAATTCTATCGGAAGTGGTAAGTCTCGATTTATTCTTTTTTTCTATAAACTGATCTATAAGTTTGTTTATGTATTCATATCGCTGATTTGTAATGATGCTCTCCGCATCATCGTTAAGTTCCTGCTCACATTCGGATATATGAAACTCAATATGCTCCATTGTTTCAGGATCAAGGTTCAGCTCTTCCGCTACTTTTTTGTCCCGTTCAAATAACTTGACAGAATACCAGCGACGTTGTTCATTATTTATTTTTCCTTCAATTGCCTCTTCAATATGGGCAAGAGCATGCTCAACAACACCCTCAAATGTGTGTTTCGGCTCCATTGCCTTTTTGGCTCTGGCAAGTTCGGCTGCTTTTTCGGCAACTTCTTTTGAACCGATGCCTTTCAATGCTGATACTTCAACGACTTCACATCCCAAAGCTTTGGATATCTTATCGGCATGGATTATATCCCCGTTTTTCCTTACAAGATCTATCATGTTAAGAGCAATAACCATAGGAATTCCAAGCTCAGCCAACTGGGTCGTCAAATAAAGATTTCTCTCCAAATTTGTGCTGTCTACGATGTTAATAATAGCATCAGGTTTTTCGTTTATAAGATAATTACGGGCAATGACCTCTTCCATGGTATAAGGAGACAGAGAGTAGATGCCGGGAAGATCCTGAATAATTATATCAGGATTTCCTTTTAGTCTGCCTTCCTTTTTTTCAACCGTAACACCGGGCCAGTTGCCTACATACTGGTTGCTTCCTGTTAAATCGTTAAACATTGTTGTTTTTCCGGAATTGGGATTACCGGCTAATGCTATTCTAATCTCCATATTTATCTTATTTACCTCCGAAGAACTGAGTTAGTTGTATCTAACTGATCTATAAAAAAATATGTAATAAAAAGTTATTGATCTTTAGCGTCTACTTCTTCAACTTCTATTAATTCAGCATCGCTTTTTCTTATCGCAAGTTCATAACCAAGAACGTTGATTTCCATAGGATCGCCTAAGGGCGCCACTTTTCTGAAATAAACCTTTGTTCCCCTGGTTATGCCCATATCCATGAATCTTCTTTTTAAAGCACCGGTTCCATGAATCTTTTTGATAGTGGCAGTTTTGCCTACTTCAATGTCTCGCAGTGTTTTCATGTATGTTTCCCCCCTGCTATACCATAATCCGGCTTGCCATGCTGTTATCAATAGCAATTCGGCTGTTTTTTACTGAGAGTATCATATTGCCGTTTAATTTGCTTATAACAGTGACTGGTTCACCTGTAACAAAGCCTAAATTTTCCAGGTATCTGCGAACTTCTTCCTTACCCAGTATTTTTCGAATATAATTAGTTTCGCCTGTACCTGCCATACTAAGCGGCATATGCATCCCTCCCTTTTGAGTTAGTTGCTTCTAACTATCTATTCAATTATAGTTTAGTGCGTCTAACTCTGAATGTCAATATATTTTTATCCAATAAAATGAACAAAAATATTTAAATCATTCCAAAAAAAGTTATTAGCCTTGATAAAAATGTTCATGGATGTTACCATTTAAATAAATAACCCGAATACCTCATGTGTCAAAGGGGAATTTCGGACTCATAGCAAATAGTATAAAGGAGCTGTAACAATGCAGGTTAACGAATCTCTTGAGAATTATCTGGAGATGATACTTATATTACAAAACAAGAAAGGATATGCCCGTTCAATAGACATAGCTACTGAACTCGGTGTGACAAAACCGAGCGTGAGCCATGCAATGAAATTGCTCCGGGAAAATAATTATATCGTAATGAAGCCTGATGGAGCCATAACGCTGACCGAAATTGGTTTCGAAATTGCTGAGAGGATGTATGAAAGGCATAAAACTCTGGCACAGTTTCTTATGTCTCTGGGAGTTGATGAGGAAACCGCGTTTGATGATGCATGCAAAATTGAGCATGACTTAAGCGACCAAAGTTTTGAGGCTATATGCAGACATATAAAACAGCATCTTTAGTCTGATTTTCTTTTACCTTGTGGTTTCCAGCCGCATATTTCCGCGCGCTGGATAGCGCCAAACAGGTTTGATTTCAAATAATGATTCTCTCTGGACATTTCTCTGACAAGTTCCTTTATATCCTGACGCTTGGTTACTCCGTCGGCAGGACACCCGCTGCTTATAGGATTAAGTTCCAAATTTTTAACGACACCCCGGATGAATTTCTCTTCGATGTAAATCATGGGACGTATCAATGTAATGTTTCTGCGATCCAGATGTGTGACCGGAGAAAAAGTGTGGATACGGCCTTCATAAAACTGGGACATAAGGAATGTCTCAATAACATCATCCATGTGATGAGCGAAAGCCGCTTTGTTGCAGCCCAGTTTAACTGCTGTCCCATAAAGAGCGCCTCTTTTCATATTGGCGCATAATGAACAGGGATTCTGCTCATTCCTGACATCAAAAACTATTTGAGATATGTATGTTTTTTCAATATGATAATCTACACCTATACGATCATAAAAGCTTAAAAGGGATTCCCTGTCGAATTTTTCAAAACCTAAGTCTATTGTGATTGCAACAAGATCAAATTTTCTGGGCAAAAATCTCTGTAATTCCTTTAGACCAATCAAAAGAAGCTGACTGTCCTTACCGCCTGAAACACCAACAGCTATCTTATCACCGTCATTTATCATGTTGTAGTCTTCTATGACCTTGCGCATCCGTGATAATACTTTTTGAAGCATTAAATCTTCCTGCCTTTCATCTTGCCTGATGTACTTAAATAAAACATATCAAGAATTAAGATAGTTCTCCAAAACAAAATTATTATATGCCAAAAGTGTGCCGATACGCAATAAAATGGCATATATTGCTGCCATTAGGGATTCATACCGTCATCAGAGAAAACAGGTGTTTACATTAACGCAAGCCGTACAGATACTTCTATCCCTTATTTTTAAATTTAAACTTACAGAATATATTCACAATATATAAGTAAGTCGCAGGATTGTTCAGGAGAAGTGCAGGCACAGCAAACAGTAAGAAAATTAAGGCTTGAAATACCTTTCTAAACAATGTATAATAAACAATGCTGCGAAAAAAGCAGAGTAAATTTTATACGTCGAGGTGTAGCGCAGTTGGTAGCGCGCTTGGTTTGGGACCAAGATGTCGGGAGTTCGAGTCTCTTCACCTCGACCAAATAAGGCAGTAGATTTTGATAAGAAGTCTGCTGCTTTTTTTATGCCCAAACTCCTTGATTTTAAGGGGTTTTCAGCATTCTGGCATAAAGCAATATGTACCGAAGCATTTTCAGGACGGTTTTCTAGTGTTTTTAAAAACCATAGCAGACCATTTCAAAAGTAAAGTACAATATTCCCATTAAAAAATCGCAGTCCCGATAAATAAGGATACCATTTTCATTCATATAGATAATTGAGAGGTTTACAAATTACCAGACGCAGGTCGATTATTACACATAAGTAAATAATTGCAATATTATAGAAGGCCATGATACAATAAATTCAAGGTTTACAAACTTTTTCAACAAATTAAAAAAGACGGAGGATTACTGATATGCTTCATTCTTTTACACGCAACTACAACGACCTTTCCACTGATGCGGGTTTCCAGTTTGAATTTTTCTGCGATTGCTGCGGTAATGGATTCAAGAGTACGTTTAAGCAATCCTCTACATATGGAAAACGCCAGAAATCCGAGCGTTTCGGTCAGTTGGCCTCATCTTTAGGCAGTCTTTTGGGTGGCAAGGCACATGATTTAGGCTGGGCACTTGAACGCGGCAGCAATGTTTTAGGAAATCGTTTCGCCGGTCAGTCACCGGAGTGGCGCAGGGAACATGAAGATGCGTTTGACACAGCACAGGACGAAGTTAAGCCTCACTTCATCAAATGCCCCTCCTGCAACAAATGGGTATGTCCCGATTGCTGGAATGAGGATGAAGGGCTTTGTATAGAATGTGCGCCCAGAGAAGCCAGCTATGTGGCACAAGCCCGCAACCGCGCTATGCGTCGCAATATTGACGAAGTGGCAGAAAAAGCCACGGTATGGCAGGGTAAGCTGGAAACCAGAACCACTCGTTGCCCCAAATGCGGAAAACCTGCCGGAAACGGCAAGTTTTGCAACAATTGCGGTGCACCTATAGGCACTAACCGCTGTCCAAACTGTGGTGCGGAGGTGGCCCTCGGCTTGAAATTCTGCGGCGAATGCGGTTCTCCAATGGTAAAAAGCGGAAAATGCTCCAACTGCGGATTTAATAATGAGCCTGGAATGAAATTTTGCGGCGAGTGTGGTGCAAAACTCTGATGAAATACAACGGACGGGTTTTCGGACAGGATTCAATACTACTTATTGAGAAAGAAGGCTTGCAGTTAGGATCTCGATTCCTTGATTTTGCAGATGTGAAAGCTTTGCGGCAAATTAACCACCGAATATTTATTGATACTCTGTCCGGTGAAGAAATTGAAATATCTATGTTGGGTTTTTCCTACGATGGTTTTTGGGAAGAACTGACAGACTACTTCGGGAAACGTAGCATGGAGGCTCTTTTTGTTGAAGAGCAGCCTATCATGCGTTGCGAGGACGGAGAATATCAGATCCCCGGCGAGCGTGGCAGGGGTGTTATTGTTTTGCTGCCAGATGCAATATGTATCCTTCCTCCCACATGTCATGCGATTCGAATCCCCTTATGTTTCACACAGGAACTTCGTCTTGACGGCTATTTACTGTATATTATCATGCTTTCCGGCGTATGTTACGTTGTGGGACGTATGGGTTACAATACAATTCCATTTGCCGAAAGAGCGCAGAAAGCGGCAATCGACACAAAAAATAAACGGACACAAGCACTGGCAAAGATTGAGCCTAAATTACCCTTTACCCACAGGGGCCTTTTCAGAACGGAGCGACCAGATCAATACTGGATGGCGGCGTTTGGAGAAGGATGCTGTGCTGTAGAGCTGTTTACAGAAGAAAACACAGCCACATATCTCTACCGTTTTACGGAATCGAAGGAACAATTTCTTCTGAATTTAGATGAAGCGATGGAGGCTGTAGGGATAAACCGGGAAATAATTTATTTATCGCAAGAACAGTTGAATGAAAGACCTCTTTACAGAATGGCAGTTGAACGGAGTGCCGCTGTGAGTTTTCTGCGAAGCAAAGCTATTGGAAGGTTGATCCACAACGAATCTCACGAACAGCGTTTGTCTGAATTTCTCGGATAACACAGTCTGCAAACAGTGTTTGCAGCAGACTGAAATAATTGTACCCATGGACTATTGTTCTATCAATATATGATTTTAATTCCAGGACGATACAAGTTCCGGAGATTCAGAATTTGTTTGTTTTTTATTCAATATTCCGGACACGTATTCCAATCCCTTCGCCGCGATTATGAAGACGGCAACCATTGTGAAATCCCTGTACCGCGGCTGTATTTCGATAAGCGAGTATATCCCGATGTTGAACATGACGACCATGGTCAAAAGAAGGATGGTCTCGTTGTACATGCCGCTTCGAAGCAATGAAAAGACACCCACCGATGCGAACAGGAAGACCAAAAGATAGATTTGCTTTTCCGATTTTTTCAGTATATCCCCAAATATCGAGTATGATATGTTTTTGTTGAAAAGATTTATGCCCTCCTTTTCGAGATAGCCAAAACCCCAGGTAAATGACTGGTCAAAATCTCCCCACATTATTTTTTGCTTGCTGAAAAGCAATCTGATAAGCCTTTTAGGATGGGATAATCTCTCCCTTATCATTTCGAAGGCTTTTTCATTCCTTTTCTCCATGTCTGCGACTGACATCAGTGCCGTGACATCATTGCCCGAATACTGCCCTGAGGTTTCATGGTTCAGACCTACTACCAACTTATAGGATGGGAACATGTTCTTAAGGCCGTTTTCATTGATGCCTGCCGCCTTCACAGATAGGGAAAAAGCCTGACCAAACAGAAAATACGAGGCAACCAGGATAATTATGTACAGAAACAGTGGCTTTTTGGGTTGCCCCAGGATACCAAAAAGGATAATGGCCGCTATCACCACGATTCCGTGAGGTCTAAGAGCGTTGCCCAGCGCAAGCAGGAACGCGGAAAGCAAAGCTGTGGATACAGTATTCCGGTTTTTTTTGATAAATATGTACAGGCCAGAATACAGAAAGAAATTTGAAGCATGCTGATTTGTCAGCACCGAAGCAAGGAAGTACGGCGCCGGGTATATCATATATACCAATGATATGAAACGGGCTGTCTTATCATCGCAGACTTTTTCGGAGATCAGGTATACAATGAGATTGGTGCCGGCCATGAAAAGGCAATTTATCAATTTGATCGATATAAGGCCAGGCCCTAATATTTTTATTACCAGGGCATAAAGTAAAACTATGCCGGTCTGGTATCCCCAAATATTGAAATATCCACTTTCTGAAAAGGAAAAGTCGCCTTGGGATGCCATGACAGCAGCATCGTAGAATAATTTGAAATCCGAGTTGAGGGGTGTATCGAAGAAGAATGATGCTATTGCCTTTGATAAGAAAGACAGCAGAAACAGCATTAATGAAAAATTTACTTTACTGATGTCCAGTTTCCTGCCGACAAGGAATAGGGCAGGCAGTACGACAAGATAAGGGATTATATACAGGAATGCCAGGTTTCTGACATAAATATAGAGATTCATTATCACTAGCAGGATGAAGCATGATAATGATACAATAATAAAAATTTTTCGCAATGCTTTCCCCATAAAATCCCCGGTTTCGCTATCAAATACTTATCAAAACATCTTTCTGGCTCGCATGTTGGATCAATTCAATTAAAGATTTTACTGTTTATTTGCCCTCATTACAGTCCCCGACGCGCGTACAGAGGCTATAACAGAGGTTTGCAGCAAACCTGATATATACATACATTATACATGATTATACCTATAGATACCATATTGAACTAAAAATACCGCCTTGAAGCAAATATGCACCTCAATGCATAAACCCGGCATACTCATGACATTTATGCAATACATTACATAAACTCTTACGTTAACCCTTGTTTTGTCAATCCTGCCTGTTCCCAATTCTACGTTAGCGCAAACAGACAGCCCTCAGCTTGTAGTATCAAGCATACAGAAGCTTATGAATTTGGGGATATTTTCAAAAACCAATGCTGATAAGATGAACCTGTAACAGACATTATCCTTGAAAGAATTTGTTACTATACTGGTTAAAATTAACGATTATGAAAGATGATTATGTATATTATTGTGTTAGAAAGCCTGCAGGGATAAGTCCGGCAGGCTTTCAAATATCTGAAGTATTTTTTTAGCAAATAGAATATTACAGGTTATGTGAAAGATTCTCAAGCTTTGAGGTGTCAATTCGCTTCCCGTCAAGAGTGATATAGATATCCTGCCCATTGTGGTCTTCCTTGAGGCGGATAGTATTGACCTCAACGAAAGTATCCATCTTGAGCTTTTTCACTTGCTCGAGCGTGGAAGCATAAAGTTCTTTGGAACCCTTGGCCGAACATGCGTCACAGGTGCAGAAGGTAAGCTGACGGGTCACAAATGCAGAATCAGACTTCTTGCGAACAGTACTGCAGCGGATGTCGCCATTGACAGCTTGGTAGTGGGTATGCAGCAGTTTATGGGCCAGAGGTGAATTGGCTTCCCCATAGAAATCTTCGTATAAATGCAGAATATCGGGGTTTTCCTGAGACTTACGGTAGGTGGAAGTCTTATCGATATCGACCAATACCTTCTGGCGCTGTTCAAGCGTACCTATCTTTTCCGGGACAGGATGGCCGGCACCGCAAATACAGCCTCCAGGGCAAGCCATAACTTCAATCAAATCATAGCCTACACCTACACCTTGAATGATCTTCTCCACAATAGGTTCAACATTATGCAGGCCACTGACAACTGCTACCCGAATAGTTGTACCATTGGCTTCAACGGTTGATTCCTTCAAACCGGCAAAACCACGTACTTCTTTGAAATCCAACTGGTCGGGCATGAGTTTGCCTGTCAGCTTCTCAACAGCCATACGTAAAGCAGCTTCAGCCACACCGCCTGATGCTCCGAAGAGAATACCTGCTCCGGTGACCTGCCTGTATGGTTCATCAAATTCCTGGGGTTCGATTGATGAGATATCAATACGTTTTAACTCAGCCATACTCATCATATCGATAGAGGTAAGAACTGCATCTACATCACGGATTCCATCGGGTGCAAATTCAGGACGAGCAGCTTCATATTTTTTGGCGATACAAGGAACGATTGAGACAACGTACAAATCTTCCTTATTTAGCCCTGCCAGCCTGGCGTAATGGTTTTTTACGGTAGCTCCCATCATCTGTTGAGGAGATTTGCAGGTAGAGAGATGGGGAATTAGTTCCGGATAACGCCGTTCAACGAAATTGATCCAACCGGGACAGCAGGAAGTAAACTGAGGCATAACGCCATTATTTGCTATACGATTCAGGAATTCGGTGGTTTCTTCAATAATGGTCAAGTCGGCAGCAAATGAAAAGTCGAATACCTTATCAAATCCGAGCTTTTTAAGTAAGCCCGCCATGAATCCGGAAGCCTTATCAAATGGAACACCGTAATGGGAAGACACAACGCTACGAACTGCGGGTGCGACAAAAGCGACCACAGTCTTGGAGGGATCATTAATAGCTCTGAATACCTTTCCTTTTTCACTCTTTACTTCCAATGCGCCGCATGGGCAAGCATTAACACATTGTCCGCAGCTGACGCAATCAGTTTCACTAAGAGGAAGGCCGCTTCTTGTCCCTACCAACTGACGACCATGTTTCATGTAAAAGGCCAGAACATCCGGGCCCTCAACCTCAGCGCAGGCTGCAATACAACGACCGCAGGAGATACATTTATTATGGTCTCTGACAATGAAGGGGTGATCATCTACAATGGGAATGTAAGGCCTTTCATGGACGGGTTTTTCAAATTTAATATCGTGATCAGAAGCCTCTTTCCGCAAATCACAATTATAGCGCCTGTTACATCCGCATCTTAAACAGCGGCGAGCTTCCTCACGAGCAGCTTCTTCAGAAAGTCCCAATTCCACTTCCTTAAAATTGCCTTCTCGCTCTTTAAGGTCAATGGAAGGCATTTTTGCGCGTTCGAGCCTGGGGAAATGCTCAAAATCCCATTTTGGGAGATCTTCCAATGAGCCTCTGCTGCAACTGTAGTCTACATGACTCTCAGGAACATATCCTTTCATGAGAAAACTGTCAATAGCTTCAGCAGCTCGGCGACCGGCAGCAACAGCCTGAATGACAGTTGCCGGGCCTGTAACACAGTCCCCACCGGCGAAAATGTTGAGCTCAGAAGTTTGGGATGTCTTTCCGTTGATCTCTATATCGCCCCATTTGTTCAGCCTGACAGGAAGGTCGTTATAGAGGAATTGTGTATTGGTACTCTGACCGATCGCACCAATAATGGTATCAGCCTCGATTTCAAAGTTGCTGCCTTCAATGGGTACGGGCCGACGGCGGCCTGAACGGTCAGGCTCTCCCAGTTTCATCCGGATACATTGCAGCTTTTTCTTGCCATTCTCCAGAACGATACTTGTGGGAGCCATCAGGAAAAGCATTTCAACCCCTTCATGAAGAGCTTCTTCAACTTCATAAGGTTCTGCAGGCATTTCGTCCCGCGTTCTGCGGTAGATCAGTTTAACTGACTTTGCGCCTTTCCTTAAGGCGACGCGGGCACAGTCAATTGCTGTGTTACCTCCGCCGATGACTATAACATTGTCTCCTAACTGAATATCAGCCTGCTTGGTAACCTGTTCAAGAAATTGGATTCCAAGCCATACACCCGGTAGATTTTCCCCTTCAATATGCAGGGGAGTGGCGCGCCAGGAGCCGATTGCTAAATAGACGGCATCAAAATCCTTCTGAAGGTCTTCAAGGCGAATATGAGTACCCAGGGCTTTTTTTGTCATGATTTTAACCCCAAGGTTCCTGATGATATCAATTTCCTTTTCAAGAGTTTCCTTTGGCAGACGATATTCTGGTATCCCATAACGCATCATGCCTCCCGCATAGCGCTGACGCTCAAAAACTGTTACGTCATGCCCATTGATAGCACTGTAATAAGCACAGGTAAGTCCCGATGGTCCGGCGCCCACAATGGCGATGCGCTTTCCGGTGGGATCTTTCTTTTTAGGCATCCATGGCTCTTCCTGAGCCATATCCCAGTCAGAAATATAGCGCTTAACGTGATTTATGGCAACGGGAGAGTCGACCAAATTACGGCGGCACTGAGCCTCACAGGGATGCGGACACACCCGGCCACAGGCAACAGGGAAGGGATTACGTTCCTTGATGACCTGGAGGGCTGCGCTGAAATTACCGTTTGCAGCATGATGCAAATAAGACTGGATGTCGATATTGGCCGGACAGGTCATAACACAGGGAGCAACACAGTCTGCGTTATGATCAGACAATATTTGCTCCAGACGAACCTTACGATAACTTTTCAGCTTGGGGCTGTTGGTGGTGATGACCATACCCTCCCGGATAGGCGTCTGACATGCTTTCACATCTCTTTTTTCATCTCCTTCGCCTACCTCTACCACGCACAATCCACAGTTTCCGTTGGAACGCTCAAGACGGATATCATAGCAAAGATGGGGGATATGTATATCTTCCTGAAGCAAGGCCTGAAGGATAGTCAGATTATCATAGACTTCAGTTTCCCGGCCGTTGACAATGACTTTTATCCGTTTGTTTTTTGTAATAGCCTTCATTGCGAACTCCTTCTGTCGAAATGTAATGAATATTAGAATATTTTATTGAACTTTATCAATTATATCAGAATTTTGATTTTCAAGCATTTAGATTGAGAATAAATGAGAATAAATAAGTAATATTGTTATAATTCAAAATCATCTGTGTCAGATAACATATTGCTGCACTTAAGATAGTTCGCTGCAAACACTATGTAAAGCAAATATGGAATATCACGGAAAATTAAAGTCTGCAAAACTATATATTGAGACCAGAATGGAAATAAAAATTTTGATCCGTGATTAGTGAATTAAAATTGTATAATGTCAAATTTCTTGATTTATCGTCCTTTTTCTTTAAAAGTCGCTGTCAATCTGTTTTTATTTCCGCTGTACATGGGTAATATTATAATACGTTATGAATAAAGACGAGAAGCCACTGACAGGGGGATAGTTATGAAAGATTATACACTGATTTATCATGTGCAGAAGGTTAATAAGGTTTTGAACTTAGTGTTCCTGATCCTGGCAATTGCCATGCTGATTGTCGTCATTGTTGCAGGCACTGTTACTGCCGGAATCATTCCTCTTGTGATAATTTTTATATCAGTATTGGTTGAGTTTGTTTTAAGGTATATTAAGAAAGACAACGCGGCCACTTATGTATTGGTTGTATCGGCGCTGTTGTTTGCATTGTCATTATTGTTAATATCAAAGGATTTAGTGTCCAACAATACAGCCGGATTTTTAGCTATGCTTCCCATCGGTATTGCTGCATTGTATTTTAATAAATGGCTTTATGTAGTTGTTGCAATAATAATTAATTTAGCTATGTTCATTGTACAATTCACTACACCAAATGTTGTTTTTACAGCTTATTTATTTTCTGATATTTTACAAATCCTTGTAACTGTTATACTATTTTTTGTAGCAAAAGAAGGCCGAAAACTTATTGAGAACGTGTACAGTAAAGAAGCCCAAACAGAGGATATTTTAAATGAACTTAAGAAAACAATTGATACAATAAAAACAACTACAACATCGTTAAACGATGATATCCACAAAAGCTATGAAAATCTTGAAAAGATTCGGGAGATAAGCGATTCAGTAACATCAGCCGCCCAGGAAATCACTACCGGTGTTGTTGGTCAGAGCAGAAGCGTTAATCAGATTAATGAAGCCATGAAGGAAGTTGACGGGAAAATATTCGAACTTACAAAGTTCTCAGAACAACTGGGCGCTGTTTCGTCGAATGCCATGGATGTTGTAAATAAAGGCATGGAAGATATAAATACAATGGATAATCAAATGGCGATTATAAACCAGGCTGTTACACGATCCTTTGAAACCGTTGAGGAACTGAATAAAAATATGGACGAAATAAACGACTTTCTTTCAGGTATTACACAAATTGCGGAACAGACAAATATGCTTGCCTTAAATGCAGCTATCGAAGCTGCCAGAGCCGGAGAATCAGGCAGAGGATTCGCTATTGTGGCAGATGAGGTTAGAAACCTGGCAGAGCAGAGCGCAAATACAGTAGCCCAAATCAATCAAATAATTCATCAAATAAAGGATAAAACCAAAGATGTTCTCAATGAAGTCAGCAGAGGCAAAGCGGCGACTCAGGATGGAGAAAAGGTTGTTAAGACCGTTAATGATAGCTTTGGAATGATCCAAACATCATTTCAAGATATCAGCAAATACATAACTGATGAAAATAACAGAATTGAAAATATCGCCGATCTGTTTTCAAATATTCGAAGAGAGGTGGAGAGCATTGCATGCATATCTGAGACGCAGGCTTCCTCAACAGAAGAGTTGCTGGCTATATTACAGGAATACAATGCAAATATTGAAAACATGTACAATCTGATGCAGACCATCAAGAGTTCCAGCGATAATTTAAACCATGTTGTAAAAGATCATGAATAAAAATGATTCACTATAAGCATGATGAATATTTTCCTCAAGGGAAATGTTCATCATGCTTTTTTTATTTAAGAATAATTTAAAATAAGGCTATGAACATTGTATAAATATTATGATGATTTATGTCGAATTGCACAGTATAATTAGGTTACTGTATAATTAGGTTTATGATGATATAAAAGGAGTCGGTATATGAATATATTAAAATTCGACAGATTTGATATGCTGAAAAAACCTATCAGGCAGCGGCATTTTTTAAGACCTATTACATGGTTATTGAGCTATCCTGCTGTCTGGGCTCACCGTGTTAAAATAATCAAAGTAGGGATGAAAGGGCTCAAACCCCCATACTTGTTATTGTGCAACCATAATTCCTTTATTGATTTTAAAGTGACAACTGCGGCAATTTTTCCTCACCGTGCAAATTATATAGTGGCAATAGATGGCTTTATCAGACGGGAGTGGCTCCTAAGAAACGTTGGATGTATCTGTAAGCGTAAGTTTACAAATGATACAATACTGGTTCGGCATATGAAAAAGGTTGCCGATAATGGAGATGTGATTGTGCTTTATCCGGAAGCCAGGTATTCGTTATGCGGTACTAACGCAGTGCTGCCGGAATCACTTGGAAAACTGGTTAAACTGCTTAAGATTCCTGTTGTAACTTTAATAATGCATGGACATCATGTTAATTCACCTTTTTGGAATATCAAAAACAGAAAGGTAAAACCAATGGAGGCTGTATTAACTCATTTAATAACAAAGGAAGAAACTGAGACACTGGACTATACAGAAATTAATGAAAAAATCAACACTGCCTTTCAATATGACGATTTTGCCTGGCAAAAGGATCGTCAAATCCGGATAAGTTATCCGGACAGAGCAAAGGGATTGCATAAGGTACTTTACCAATGCCCCAACTGCTATACCGAGTATCATATGATGTCTGACGGAAACAAGCTTTGGTGCGACAGCTGCAAAAAGGAATGGGTGATGTCAGAGTACGGGGAATTATCGGCGGTAGACGGGAAGACAGAATTCACACATATCCCTGACTGGTATGAGTGGGAAAGGGAACAAGTACGCAGAGAAATTGAGAGGGGAGCTTACAGGTTTGAATCAGAGGTCAATGTTGACGCTCTTCCGAATTCCAAAGGCTTTATTAACTTAGGAAAAGGTAAACTTATCCATGATATTAACGGATTTATATTAGAGGGAGAATACGAAGGCAATCCATATTCTGTTTCAATCAGCGGCAAGTCACTGTATTCGTGTCATATTGAATACAATTATCTTGGTAAATATGGCGATTGTATAGATCTTAATACATTAACCGACACATTCTATATTTACCCTCAGTGCAGCCATTTTTCGGTAACAAAAATTGCCCTTGCAACTGAAGAAATATATAAATTATGGAGAGCTGACGCCATAAATGTAGTTCCATCACCACAGAGTGTTTAATACGATATTTATTTGGCGTTAACAAACCAGCATTTTTGCCTACATATTCTGATATAATGCGCTTAGTATGCTAATTACGAATACTTGCCACAGAATACTTCATTATACCGTTCAATCTCTCTTTGAATGGTTGATATGGCTTTTTCGCGCCCTTCGACCTCAGTTACCTCTGTTTCCACTTTCTCCAGTTCCTTATATACGCTGAAAAAGTGGGTCATCTCAAGAAAAATATGTTTGGGGAGTTCCGAAACATCCGTATATCCGTTGTAGCTGGGGTCAGTAAAGGGTATGGCAATAATCTTGGAATCTTTTCTGCCGTTATCGATCATGGTGAATACTCCGATGGGATAGCACCGAACCAGCGTCATAGGTACAATGGGCTCTGAACAGAGGATCAGTACATCCAGAGGATCATTATCGTCCCCGTATGTGCGGGGAATGAATCCATAGTTGGCGGGATAATGCGTAGAGGTTGATAGAATACGGTCAAGTATCAGCATACCCGTTTCTTTATCCAGTTCATATTTTGTTTTTGAGCCCTTCTGTATCTCGACTACCGCGAAAAAATCCTCCGGATTGATTCTCTTTGGGCTTATATCATGCCAAATATTCATAATCTACTCCTTTCTTCTTTTTTATGGATTATACCATAGCAGCAAAAAAATCGCTTTATTCAGAATGAACTTAGTATTTCGTTTCCCATAATCAAGTATTATACATGATTTTGTTCAAAATAAGTATAATCCGATTCATGTAAACACGGTCGAATCTGTGATTCGGGTATATAAAACCCGGACTTAATGAATTTAACGACAATTTGAAATATAATAGGAAATGGAAAGACGCACTTGGGGGTGGAATAAATGAACAAAAGGAACCTGGCTTTATTGACGGATTTTTATGAGCTAACCATGGCGCATGGATATTTTGAGCATGGACTGAAAGATAAGATAGCATATTTTGACATGTTTTTCAGGAGTATACCTGACAATGGCGGCTTTGCGATTATGGCAGGTCTGGAGCAGCTTATAGAATATCTTAAAAACCTTAGATTCGATGATGAAGATATCGAATTTTTGAGAAGTAAAAAGATGTTCTGTGAGGAGTTTTTAGAGTATCTTAAAAACTTTAAGTTTAGCTGTGATATCTGGGCAATTCCTGAAGGAACGCCGATATTCCCTAATGAGCCTATAATAACGGTTGCAGGACCTATCATCGAAGCCCAGTTTATTGAAACGATGCTTCTTTTAACGATTAATCACCAAAGCCTCATTGCAACGAAGGCAAACCGTATTGTCAGAGCGGCGCAGGGCAGGAGTGTCATGGAATTTGGCTCACGACGGGCTCAAGGTTATGACGGAGCTATTTATGGAGCGAGAGCCGCATATATCGGCGGATGCGTCGGAACAGCGTGTACCATCTCAGATAAAGAGTTAGGTGTTCCGGCTATCGGTACTATGGCTCACAGTTGGGTTCAAATGTTTCCGACTGAACTTGATGCTTTCCGCGCTTACGCAAGAACATACCCCGATAATTGTGTTTTACTTGTAGATACCTACAACACGCTGAAATCTGGTGTTCCCAATGCAATAAAAACATTCAGTGAAGAAATTGTTCCGAGAGGTTTCAGACCTAAGGGGATCAGAATTGACAGCGGCGATATTGCTTATCTTTCCAAAGAAGCCCGAAAAATGCTTGATGAGGCAGGATTCCATGATTGCAAAATAGTTGCCTCAAATGCTCTTGATGAATACATTATCAGAGATATGCTGATTGAAGGGGCACAGGTGGATTTATTCGGTGTGGGCGAACGTTTGATTACATCCAAATCTGAACCTGTTTTTGGCGGTGTTTACAAACTGGCAGCGGTAGAAGAGAACGGGAGAATAGTTCCAAAGATAAAGGTCAGCGATAATGCGGGGAAGATCACAAACCCCGGATATAAACAAGTATGGAGACTTTTTGATAAAAAAAGCGGAAAAGCCATTGCGGATTTGATTACCCTTGATGATGAGGTTATTGATGAAAGCAAGCCATACGAACTTTTTGATCCGGAGCATACATGGAAAAGAAAGACGGTAAAAAATTTTACCGCCAAAAAGCTTCAGGTGAAGATTTTTGACAAAGGCAGATGTATATATAAAAGCCCTGATATTGATCAGATCAGAGATTATTGCAGAGAGCAAACAGATACATTGTGGGATGAGGTGAAAAGATTTGAAAATCCACATAAATACTATGTGGATTTGTCATTGCCATTATGGGAACTAAAAGAAAAACTGGTGAGGGAACATTCTATAGAGTAGAAAAAGCCTCAACATTAATAACCCCATTCATCATCCCAATCGTCATCATCCCAATTATCGGGATCATTAAGCTGTTCTCTATAACCCATGGTATTATTCCAGGCTTCATGGAAAGCTGAAATAGTAAGCGAGTTTTCTTCCTCTTCTTCATCTGAGGGGAATATAATACTTATGGTGCCTCCCCCTTCCAATGTCTGGGTAATCTTATTGCCTTCCTGCGTTATTCCTTCCAAATCACCAAGGGGATTTTCCGCCTTCGGAGGCAAATTATCCGGTTTGCCAGGGGCATAGGTCTTTGAGGGATCAGAAGCCTGACCGGGATCAGCAGGCGAGCTTTTTTCCATACCCAAAAACCTGCCCTTAAGTTCAACAGGACCTAACAATAGATTGACAAAGCGAACAGTAGCCTGTGCACCCTTTATTCTTACGGTTATAGGAACTTCCCATAAATCCCAGCCGCCTTCCACAACGGCTGCTCCCAATGCCGCATCTTCCTGTACGGACAATTTAGCATTTCCCCAACCGATGTATCCATCGAATACGGGTGGTTCAAATTCGGTAAGAGAAACAATATTTATGCCGTCCTTTCGAGCAACGACCTTAGGCGCACCTTTTATGAATTTTGGGATTATTGTGAGTGTCAGGTTATTATCAGCAGTTTTCAGTAAAAACGCCAAAGGTACTTCCTCATCGCCAAACTCGGCTTTTTCTTTAGCAATCATGAACTGATTTATATGCATGCCACCGCGATAGAATCTTGGGACGTTATATATATTTGACAGCTTCTCTCTTGTCCGTTTAGAATCGGCATAAATATAATAGGATTCATCCAGACTTTCGAGATCCATGACATTGTTGGCCCGTATCTCATGGCCTTCTGCTTCAACCCGCCAAATGAAACTTTGCTTTGTATAACGATCATATTCAATTTCTTCAATGTCTTCCCGTCGATTGAAAGGATTATAAAAGACGCCGTATGCTGAAAAGCTGTCTACCTGCGTCATCAGTCCATATAATCCATCTGAGGTTTCAAGGCGTAAACATGGGAGAGGCCAGATTTCTTTCAAATCATCTGAATAGCCGACAATATAGGAGTTTTCGGGCAAAGGCTCCTTCTGCCAGTATGTAATGACTGCAGGTGCAGAGAGCATCAAATGTTCACCTGGTTTGGCTTTATCCTCACACAGAAATCCAGGGCAAAGGTTTCCTTCGCCAGAACCTGTCAGGGCAGTTACATTCAATTGGGATACACCAGAAAGCGCCCCTTGCGGTATACTTACACTCATCATTCCCTTTCCTGAGATAACAGCAAACTCTGTACTTGCTTCGGTTTCGACGGAAACTTCTTCAGTCAGTACATCGCTTCCACGGGCTATTATTTCACCAGTTCCCGGTAAAGTAATATTGGCGTTTTTATCGGAAGTACCTGATACATTTGCGGGGGCATTTGGGTCTTTTGGAGCGGCTCTTGAACAGCCTGAGAAGAGCATGAATAGAATAGAGGAAATCAATAAAAACTTTTTCATATTATATCAACTCCGAGCCGTTGCATTGACAGTAAAATTATCCCATATTTTTTAATACTTTGCAAGAAATTGTTTCCAACCATATAACTATCTCGTTTTGGTTGTAAACCGATATTTTCCCGGTATTTTGGAAAACTACTTAACAGGGGTGCTGAAAATGGTTATACGCTTCGATAAAGTATATTATGAGCCTGATGTGCTTAACTATGAACTGGGGAAAATGCTTCAGAACAAATACAGGGATTTGCCGTGGGTGGAAATAGAGAGTCATAATCGTATACCGGAGCTGACTGCATCTCATAATCGGGACTTTCCCAGGTTAAAAAGACTGCTCATCATAGGTATAAGAAAAACGCACAGATATGTAGAAAACCATAAGGTTTCTGACTGGCTCGTTCCATATACATCCTCAGGATGCCGAGCTATGTGTTTGTATTGTTATTTGGTCTGCAATTATAATAAATGCTCCTATCTTCGACTGTTTGTCAACCGGGAAGAAATGCTGGACAAGTTGCTGAAAAAGTCTTATTCTGCAAAGCCCCAGACCTTTGAAATAGGCAGCAACAGCGATTTGATTCTGGAGAATGTCATAACCGGAAATCTTAACTATACAATTGAGCGGTTTGCCAGAGAAGGCCGAGGGCATCTGACGTTTCCGACCAAATTTGATATGGTGGAACCTTTACTTAACCTTGATCACAAAGGTAAGACCATATTTCGCATGAGTTTCAATCCACAGGAGATAATCCGCCGGATAGAACTCGGCACATCGCCTCTTTCCTCACGAATACAAGCGCTGAACGATATGGCAGAAGCCGGGTATCCTGTGGGTTTTCTTATTGCGCCGGTTATACTTATTCCGGACTGGAAAAGGCTGTATAGCGAATTAATTGAACAACTGGCCGGTGAATTAAGCGACAAGGTAAAACAGAAAGGCTTTATAGAAATCATTCTGATGACTTACAGTTTTGTTCACAATGCTATTAATACCGAAGCATTTCCGAATGCTGTGCAGCTTTTAGACAGAGAAACCATGACAGGCCGGGGGCGTGGCAAATATAGCTATCGAAATGAAGTAAGGGCTGAGGCTGAAACTTTTTTGAGGGAAAAGTTAGCGCAATATTTAGGGACAATGCCGATTTGGTATATTTCATGAGTGTTTAAATAAAAACAGCCGAAGAATTTAATCTTCGGCTGTTTTGTTTGATTTTTATGCCATCGACAGCTATTTAATCAATGTGAATGATGGTGTTCAGCTGCCTCTGCGTCCGCCTTCGTAATATGTACTGTTCCATGGGGATGCTGCTGTGGCGCATAAATAGAGTACAGCTTAAGGGGTATATTGCCGGTATTTATTATATTGTGCCATTTTCCTGCAGGGATTATGATGATATATTCATCCTCTACATTAGCTTGATAATCCATTCTGTCCGGACTATCACCCATTAATACCCGTGCCTGGCCTTGCTCGATACGTATAAACTGATCAACATTGGGATGATTTTCCAGCCCAATGTCCTCTCCTACATTAATACTCATTAAGGTTAGCTGCAGATGGTTTCCGGTCCATAAAGCAGTCCGGAAATTAGTGTTTTGTTTCGTTGCCTGTTCAATGTTGACTGAAAAAGGAGCGGGTCCGTAATCAGTCAATTGAATTTGATGGCCGTATTGATTGGAAACGGTCATAGGGTTATAATTCTGCATATTGAAACCGTAAGGATATTGATAATAATTGTACGGATCATATGTGTTGTAACCGGGCCCATAAATGGGTGCATTGTAATAAGGCGATGAAAAAGAATTATAATAATTGTTCAAAGAAATCAGTTCCCTTCCTGAGCTTATCCAATTCATATTATGTTTTTAAGCAAGCTAGTGTTCTTCCCGGGAACCGAATTGTTTATGATTCTTGTCCGGTGTCTATGCAGATAGATACGTATATGGAGTTTCAATATATTCTTTAATGTCTTCAACAGTATTAAAATTACCCATGGCAATCATTGTTTTGGCAACAAGGGTCTCGGTGTTGAAATCACCGGCTACGATTATTTTATCCCGGGGAAGCAGGCTTCCGACTTCGTATACGCCATACTCCACGCCTTCTTCCATACATTGTGTGGTAAGGACCACAATTATGCCGGCTTCTATAAGTTCGTTGATCTTCTTTGCTATACCCTTTTCAGTATCAGGTATTCCTCCCAGGCCGAAGCTTTCAATGATGACTCCTTCATAATGTTCTTTTACGAAATCAAATATATCTGTGTGCATACCGGGGATTAATTTAAGAACAATAATACGATCATTATACTTTGTACGGATGAAAAGGGGATCATTATTTTCTTTTTTCAGGAACTGTTCCTTCACGCGTGTGTCATACATAACCTTGTTATGCTTTATATTTGCCACAACCGGGAAATTTACGCTGACAAATGCGTCATACGACTTAGTCCTGATTTTTGTTGCCCTTGTTCCGGCAATAAGGTTTCCGTCAAAGCAAATAAATACTCCGGATATATTTTCCATGGCGAAATAAACAGCATCGGTAAGGTTTTGGATACCATCGGTATAGAATTCCGTAATAGGGTATTGGGAACCGGTTATTATAACAGGTTTATTTAAATTATGAAAAATATATGTTAAGGCTGCGGCCGTATATGCCATGGTATCGGTTCCATGGGTAATTACAAAGCCATCGAATCCCAGGTAGTTATCTTTTATTTGATTTGCGATAATAAACCATTTATCCGGAGTCATATTGGTGCTGTCAATGTTCATGACCGAAAAACCCTCAATACTGCATATACCCTCAGGAATATTGATGAGTTTTATAAGCTCGTCAATTTCCAGCTCCGGTCTGAGACCCAATGGGTGTTTTTTTGATGCTATTGTGCCTCCGGTTCCAAGAATTAAGACTCTTTTCATGTTACACCTCTGTTTAAATCTTGATGATAATATTTTAGCATAAAAACTATCATTTATATTTTAACAGCGCTCAGGCAATAATAAGAAACTACATATGTGATTCATCTAATAAAAATATCTTAACATTGGGGGGTGAACATAATAAAAGACACTATGAATAACGAAAGACTCAGGAATGAGAACATAAATTCACAAAAAGTACTTAATAAATCCCTTGAAGATAATGTTAATCTTTTTATGGAGTTTTTTCAAGACGATGATACTGTTTCGGTAAGATATTTTTCTAACCAGGAACAGGGAAGCATAAAGTTTTGCATAATTTACATTGATGGCATGGTTGATCCGGAAACGGCTAACAGAAATATTATCAAGCCCATAATTCAGAGTACCTTTCCAAAGAATTTTGAAGTGAATATGGATGTAGTTCTGGAACAAATAGTCTCTGCCAATCATGCAGAAAAGCTTTGCAATGTTGACGAACTCGTGGTGAGGATATTACGCGGTGAAAGCGTATTATTGATGGATAAAAGCGATGAAGCTATTACCGTATGTACTAAGGGCTGGAAATCAAGATCGGTATCAGAGCCTGAAAATGAAAAGGTACAAAGAGGTCCCAAGGAAGGCTTTGTTGAACCCGTTCTTGTAAATTTATCCATGATCCGAAGGAGGCTTCCAACCCCCAGTTTAAAGTTTAAGAAAATAGTTATAGGGGTGCAATCCAAAACGGATGTATACGTTTGCTATTTAGATAACATAGTAAACAAGCAAATTCTGAACGAACTCCTTAAAAGATTAGAAAATGTCAGTTACGATGGCATTTTCTCATCAGGTACCTTAGGTGAACTTATTGAGGATTCTCCTTATTCGATTTTTGATACACTCGGCAGTACTGAAAGGCCAGATACTGCAGCTTCATTACTGCTCACAGGACGTATAATTGTTTTGGCGGATGGAAGCCCTACGGCACTCACCTTGCCTTTTTTGTTTGAAGAATATTTCAGGGCTAATGAAGATTATTATATAAATTTCTATTTTTCTTCAATATCCAGACTGATAAGAATACTAAGCTTTATAATCACTGTTTTAGCGCCGGGTTTATATGTGGCTATACTTACGTTTCACCAAGAAATGGTACCAACTCCATTGTTATATAGTCTATCGGCGTCAAGAGAAGGAATACCTTTCCCAACTATTGTGGAAACTTTGGGGTTGCTTTTCGTATTTGAAATCTTAAGAGAAGCAGGATTAAGAATCACTCTTCAAATAGGTCAGTCCATTAGTATTTTAGGTGCTCTGGTCCTGGGCACGGCAGCAGTTGATGCCAGAATAGTCAGTGCGCCTGTAATAATTGTTGTTGCCATTTCAGGTTTAACAGGCATGATGACTTTAAAAATAAAAGGCGCTTCCATAATAATAAGACTAATGATGGTATTGCTGGCAGGATTTCTTGGTCTATACGGAATGGTTTTCGGAATCATAGCAATCGTGCTTCATCTCTGTTCATTAAGAAGTTTCGGCGTACCCTATTTATTGACCCTTACTTCATTAAAACCCGAAGAGATAAAGGATACAGCTATTAGAGCGCCTATTTGGTTTCTGGAAAAAAGAATTAACTTTATAGCCGGCGAAAACAAGGAATATATCGGTGAAAGAGAATGAATAGTTTAAAAAAATTATTAACATTATTATACGTTTTTTTATTTATTATGCTTTTTACAGCCTGCTGGGATTATAGGGAAGTAGACAGATTAACTATTGTGGCCGGCATAGCTATTGATAAAGCATATGATGATGATCTTTTACTTACATTTGAAGTAGCCGATTTGCTTGGAGTAAAATCGGAACAACCTATAAAATCGGTACTTATTGAATCACGAGGCGAAACCTTTATGAGCGCCATCCGAAATACGCTGAGCAAAGATAATCCGAGGCTATATTTCGGGCATACTATGGTTGCAATACTGAGCCGGGAGATAGCCGAAGAAGGAGCAATGAAAGTAATAGATTTATTGCTCCGGGACGGCGAGCCCAGATTAAACATTAATCTTTTCGTGTCGGAAGAGAAAACCGCAGGCGAATTATTTAAATATAAACCTTCCTTGACGGAATTGTCTTCAGTAGAGTTAACAAATATATTGGATGAACAAGAAAACCTGGCTAAAGCGTTACCTGTGCCCGCATACAAATTCGTAAATGCGGTAACGGCTGAAGGTATATCAGCGGTAATGCCATCTCTTTGTATTATTGAGAATGCTGAAGGAAAAACTGTAAAAGTTTGCGGAACGGCAATTTTTAAAGAAGACAGGCTGCAGGGGTTTATCAGCGGAGAAGATACATTTGCTTTAAGTTTCATTTTAGATGAAGTTAAAGGAGGAGTAATTGTCGCAAAAAAGGATTCGGATACTGGTGAAAAAAAAGTATCACTGGAGATAATAGAGAGTAAAACAGATATAAAGCCTGTATATTCAGATGACAAAATATCAATAGAGATAAATATCGATGTAAAGACATTTTTAAATGAAAATATGTCAGGCATAGATCTAAAAGGCGAAGATAAAAGA
>Ga0134099_1000435_pt1 | contig 49982 bp, 47 predicted proteins | sample 10_taG_2_FD_105482 | JGI IMG/M metagenome (GOLD analysis project Ga0134099, IMG submission 105482) | Switchgrass degrading microbial communities from high solid loading bioreactors in New Hampshire, USA - 10_41_5_180_A2 metaG | ecosystem: Engineered > Bioreactor > Semi-continuous > Anaerobic >...
CTGTTTCGGGATGCTGCAGGAACAGTAAAACGGGATGTCGACTTCTTTGGCCTTCAGCGAGTAATACCCCAGGATGGAGTTTGCCACGGCGTTTTCGCAGAAAAACGGAATTGGATCTGTTTCGGTTTTTACGGTGTAATCGCCGATGAAACGTTTCAGCTCGTCATATTTTCCTTCATCGATAAGCCTCCTGATGGCATTTACAAAATGGCGGGTATCGTGTTTAATTGCCCGGATCTCATCCATTTGCCCGCTTAAAGCACCATAATACTGCTTCTGGATGGAAATCTGGATTCTCGCCTGTTCCAGCCGGGATGAGGATACTGCCAGATCCTTGTACACTTCTGCAATCCTGAGCGCTGAAACTAAACTTTGGATAAACAGGCATGCCGAAAGCATTATCAGCAGTGCAAGCGACAAATTCGGGTAAATGTTGCCGTTGATGTAGTAACAGTCGATAATCAGCCCGGAAATGGCAAGAATATTGCTCCAGAAGATTAAAATACCATACTTTTCCATGTTATGACGCCCGAAGAAAACCTTGAAAAATGAATATATTTCAAGAGCAAATGATGAAACAGGGAGCAGAATAGTCAAATAGCGGTTATAAATATCATTCGGTACGAAAAGATACGCCAGGTATATAATTATATAGTAAATTAAAAAACCGTACTTTTCCTTATTGGAAAAGGAAATACCGAATTGCTCACGGATTAGAAATATCAGCAGAAACTTAAGCACGAATGTAACCAAAAACATAAGCTCATTGGTATCTTCATATGAAAGACCGAAAAATACTGATTTCTGCCAGAAACCATAGAACTCGTTGGTCAGCATAATACGAAGAATCATTAAAATGCCCATGGAAGGAAGCCATGCAAAACTGATGTTTTTCCGGAAGGGAAGTATGTTCACAACAAAAAGGATGAAAAAGGAAAACAGGACCGTTCCGAAAAGAATAAACCGTATACCGGTTCTGCGTGTATCTTCCCTTACAGCCTGCGCATATTCTTTCAGCACGGGAGCCTTGTAGAGCCCTGAAAATCACGTTGTTGCCAATTCAATAACAATTTCATGGGAATCCTTTTCAGGCAATGTTACAGGATAATACCGTGCCCTCGGAACAGTAAACACCTCTTCCAGATTTTTTGAAACCGTGCCGCTTTCGGACGCAAGGATTCCGTCTATGAAAACACGGTATGCGCTGCCGAATTCGGGTATTAAGACAGTAACCGGATTTGCATAATCCAGGCCATGTACGGTAAGGTGATAGCTTCCGAAACCGTCCGCCGGCAGCAGTTTTCCGTCGATTTCGTACCTGGACCAATAATCTGGCACTTTGATATATAAATCGGGATCTTGCTCCTGCTGTCTGTCGGTAACCGTCAGGCGGTTCCAGTAAAACTCCCACGTTCCGTCCAGGATTATTGTCCCCGGAAGTGAACTGCCCGACAAATCCATATTCCCGTCCGCTGCTGTCGGAGCCCCGGTCAAATCATGGTAAAGCATGGTATATACTACGGGCAGATGGGTGAACAGGACGACAAACAAAAACCCAAGCAACAGGGATATTTTTGCGTTTCCGGCTTTTTCTTTCATGACATTACCCTGCCGATACGAGAGAACAAATACTCGTAATAGCGTTCCTTTGCAGGTTTTAAATACTTTTTCGAAACATTTATGACTACTTCCCCGATTCGGAAATAATTCCTGCCCATTTCGGTGACATGGATCGTGTTTACAACAAAACTCTTGTGGCAGCGGATAAACAACCCGGCAGGCAGCTCTTTGCAAAGATCATCCAGCTTTCCGTAACACTGAAGGAAATCCCCGTCAGTTTTATGGAAAAGGATAACCTTGTTATTGCTTTCAATATAAAGGATATCGCGGTAGGCCAGGCTGTAAATCTTTGACTTGTAGCTGAACCGGATTTTCTGGCTGGTTTCCTTCTTTAGATCTTCCAGTGCGCGGTCCAGGATGCGGTACAGTTTTTCCCGGTCCAGCGGCTTTACGATATAATTGAAGGCAAAAACATCATATGCCTGCTGATAATGTTCCGTGCTTGATGTGATAAAAATAATTTTGACATCCTTTTTCTCCCTGCGAATCCTTTCGGCTGTTTTAATTCCGTCAGAATCCGACATATAGATATCCAGAAAAAGGATGTCAATGTTATGGCCGCATTCCTGAAAATCATCTATCAATGACTGTCCATCATTAAAACAGATGATATCAAAAGAAGAGTCATAAGCATATAGAGCTTCTGATAACAGTTTTACATCATCAGCCGTATCATCGCATATTGCAATGCAAACAGACATATAATCCACCAGCGTATTTAAAATCCGTTGATATGCATTGTAAACAAACTCTGTCATCATCTTGCTGCATGTTAACATAATACAACGTTTTCAATATACTGGCAAGATCTTTCATTAATTTTCAATGATATCTGTATTAAACACCAATAAACTCTTTGCCCCCGCGACGGCTTTTGACGCGTTAATCATCCCCCATCCCGTTTCTGTATCATAACCTTCAATACCCAGGTCCTCGGCCGATTGGTACAGGATTTCCCGAAGCCCGGCGGCGCTCAGTTCCGGGTTTGCTTCAAGCATTAGAGCTGCAACACCTGCTGCGAAACCTGCGGAATATGAACTTCCGCTGACCCTTACAGTCCTTGCCCTGTTGTTAATCGGCACGACTGGAATATCCATACCGGGAGCAACCAGCTTCACCGATTCATTCCTCTGTGAAAATGCAGCAACCTCACGATGCACGTTAACAGATCCCACTCCTATTACCGTTTCATAGGCGGCGGGATAATAAACATCATCCGGTGAAGTGCGGTTTTGTATTGCCCACAGCCGATATTACAACTGCATTTTTCTCCTCTGCATAGGCTATTGCCGCCCTCAGGTTTTCATCATCATACAGTACACCTGAGCTTATATTGATAATCCGGCATCCGTATATATCAACGGCATCATATATGGCATTGCAGATTGCGTCAACCCCGCCGTTCGCAGGTACCCCGGATATATGCCTGCTGTAATATACCAGCGGGACAATCTCGGCACCGGGTGCAATACCTTTAAGACCCAGTCTTTCAGAACCCAGGATAATTCCGGCTATTGCCGTGCCATGCCCGATTAGGTCGTCGGTGCTTCCGTCGGGAAACACATAGTTTGTTCCGTCTGAAACGTGGGTTTCATCAATGTATTTGAGTGAAACACCGGTATCAATGAGGGCTACACGTACCCCGCTGCCGCTGTATCCTGTTTCGGCGGCAATCCCGAAAGGCCATATGTTTTCGCCCTGTTCAGCCAGAACGGGCTGGGACATGGACAAAATTAAAACAAGAATGACAGCAAATATCCTGTATCTTTTGTGCTTAAAGAACTTCATATTTATCACCTTTAAGCCGCCGCAGAAGATTCCGCGGCGGCCGGTTTTGCTTTATGCCAATTACTCGCCCTTGAGAATTAAATCAATAAGCCTTATGAACATTGTACAGCTCTCTGCCCTTGTGGTGGCTGCAGCCGGATCGAATATATTGCCCGGCTTGCCGGTGACTATTCCAAGGCTGCGGCAGATTCCCACTTCCTCCAGTGCCCATGAGCTGATGGCGTTATTATCAGCAAACGACATTGCTTCGGTTACACCTGAGAAATCGTAACCCAGGTATTTCAGGAACCTGACAAATATTACGCACATCTGCTCTCTTGTAATCCTGTCATTTACTCCGAACAGATCGTTACCGTAGCCGTTGACAATTCCGCTGTTCGCTGCCCATGCCAGGGCTACGCTGTAGTAAGAGCCGGGAACGGCATCCCTGAAGTCAACGGTTCCGCCTTCAGGCTGACCTGCCAGCCTCCACAGAACGGTGACAAACATCGCTCTTGTCATATCACCGTTCGGATCGAACTTACCGTTTCCGATACCTACAAACAGTCCCCGGGCCGCTGCCTGGGTGATATAGTCATCTGCCCAGTGGTTCTTTGTATCTGTAAACGAAACATCACGTATCTCAAGGAAGTATTCACCGTCAACCGGGGCTATGAATGACAGAACACCGTTGGCAACAGAACACATCGGGACATATACCTTTCTGCCGTTCACCATATAATAGGGAACCAGGCGTTTAGCATCGACATTTTCAGGAATGCGGTAAGATACTTTCCGGCCTGCTTCTGTTGTTACAGAATACTCGGAAGGAGGAGTTCCTGTTGTATCCTCGGTTCCCGGTTTCACGGTATCGTCCGCAAACCATACTCCGCCGCCTGATCTTGAAGACCTGTATGCGAAGTTCGCGGTGGCAACAACGTTGTTATTCGGCATCGTAAAGGTTATTGTCGGCGATGAAGTATTGCTTACACTTACGCCATATAATGTCCATCCGGTGAAATCATAGCCTGAAGCCGGAACAGCGGTCAGTGTTACGGTATCACCCGGTGCATATACTCCGCCGCCGGTCACACTGCCTCCCGGTGTGGAGCCTGTTACTACCATGTATCCTGAGTTGTATTTCTCGGCACCGAAAGTTATGCCTGCCGAAATTGAGCCATCATCCACTACTTCCAAAGAGCCGGTTACAAATCCGACACTTCCTGCCCCAATCGTAAGCGTACCGTCGCTGTCTATTGAGGCGGTTCCTTCTACTGCTGCGCAGAACCAGGAAACAATATTCTGGTCGGTAATGTAAAAGGTTATACCGTTGTCCGTACGAGCGCCCAGCGACAGTTTATGAGTCGTGGAACTCAGTGGGTTGGACGTTATATTACTGTTATCCCATTTAACACCGTCTACATAAATTTCAAGTGAGCTGATATTTGAAAGCCCGCCATGGAATACCTCCGCCTCAAAGTTCGCCGAGGTATTGCCAACTTCATCCGACGCATATATGACTACCTTATGGCTTGAAGCACTGTGCGCATCAGGCAGGGCTATATTGAATGCAAATGTACCGTTGCTGTCTATTGTGCCATTGAGTTCTGATATACTCTTCTTTTCGCATACTGCCCTACCGTTGCAGTACACGGTGAAAAGCGCATCGGCATCGGTAACACCCGTAACGGTGAGAGTACCGTCCTCATTGAAGAAGCTTCCGTTCACAGGTGAACTTAACAGGAGCCTCGGTGCCAGCGTATCCACCGTAAAGGTATAGGTTTCCTGAAACCGTCACCGTTAGGTCCTTTACCCCTGATTATCAGGGTGTGAGCACCCTCGGTCAGCCCGGTGAGGGGTATAGTTGCAGTTTTGCCGCTTATGTCGTGCGGCATGTCATTCAGGTTTTCCGCTCCGTCGAGCTCCCATGTTCCGGTAATGTCCTTGTCGGATGTCACGGTAAATGTAATACCATTTGACAGATAGGTATCAATGTTCAGTGTTTCATTTCCGTCCTTACGTGTTACAACGACAGGAGTCTTGTCTGCTCTTACGCTTACAGCAGGCGGAACAGGCACAGGCACTCTTACCGGCGTTGCATTAACGACATCCGCTACATTGCCCGAAGCCGAATAGAAGTATTCGGAACTCAGTACCTGGGTTTCATATTCTTCGTCTTCATCGGTGTTCACAAAGTTGCATGCAATTACACCAATCCGGTAATCAACACCCGAAGTAAGGCCTTTAACTGCAGTCTTCTGATCATCCCCTGAGAATACATAGTTGCCTCCGACTACCAGGGTATTATCCTTTATATTGTCTTTTTCCACAACAACGCCGTTCACATCCGAAAGTACCCAGCTATTGCTTTCGGCGTCATACTGATACACATTTACTATATAAGCATCGGCTGAGGGATTGCTTATTTCTATTCCCAGCTTATAGTCACCTGCAGGTTTCACATTGGTTATCGTAAACTGATCCGGAGTTTTCGGGTTCACAATATCAATGTTATTACTGCTGTTGATCACGCTGTTTAGCGTGTCGTTCTGGGTGTATACCGCACGGACATAATATGAGTCTGTTGGAATACTTCCGGGTATTGCAAAGTTTTTTTCTCCGCTTTCAATGTCACTTCTGCCGGTAAGTTCACCCAGAAAATATCCGGATTCATCGGTATTACCCCTGTCTGAGACAAGGAAGAACTTAATACTGTCGAGATCCCCAAGCTGGGTACCCGACCAGGTAACCTCGACAGAATTGCCTGTAATGCTTCCGCTTACCGAGGTAACCTCCGGCATCACATCCACATTGTACATTATGACTTCTGCCGGAACAGGTGTTGTAAAGTTCCAGTCCTTGTCATAGACACTTGGATCGGTCATGCTGAAGGCAAAGGAACCCTTGCCCGTTTCGGGATCATATGTCACATTGCCGTTTGCCTTATCAACGTTTTCACCGTCACAAAGCGTAATTTTGTAGGTATTACCGTTATTGTCCCCTATTCCTGGGGCAATTATGGCCTTTGCTATGTTAATTGCGTGATCAAGATCATTTGCGTCATAATTTACCACGATCAGTGCATCGGACGGTGAAGCTTCCGATCGTGTGCCCAGGTTGAATCTATGGTTACGCTTGCTTATATCTGAATAAAGTGAAGCTGTGCCCAGAAGCCTTGGTACTTCGTCAGGATTATCGGTTATCTCGGCAGCAATTGCAGCACTGATGTTCGTTCCTACGCGCATGTACAAAGTCCTGTCGTTTTCCGCGTCATAGTACACAGGTCTTTCTTCCAGTCCCAAAAGATCCGGGTATGTAGGTTTTGCAGTCACGCCTGAACCCCAATCGAAGTCTCCTCCCCAATAATATGCCACACCGAGGTCGACAAACAGTACCTCCATCTTGCCCCATACCTTTTCTGTACTGATACCCAAATCAACCTGGCCTACCTTGAACCCTCCTACAATCGGTATTGACTTGGGTATGTTTACAACCGCGCGGGCAAAGGCTTCAAAAAACTATTCTTCGTATCCTTTACCCTCAAGGATTATATATCCCGAACCGTTGATTATATCAAACAGGCTCAGCTGGATACTTCCCAGGATTTTCAGATCCGGGTACCAGTCAAACTGGACCATCGCTTTTTTCACTGCAACCAATGAGGTTTTCTTAATCTTGATATCCGATGCAGTAAAGGAAATTCCTCTCGGTCCGAGGGATAAATCAGCCCTTGCCGAAAGCACCTTAATCAGGTCAAAGCTCACGGACAGCAGCAGTTTCAGCGGCGGGACCGTACTAGTCATGAATATGGTGTCGTAAATATTCTCCAATCCTCCTCCGCCGCCGGTAATCCAGATAACACCATGACCGTCTATGTTGACGCCCGGTTCAAAATCTGAAACAAAAAGATACAGTTTATCGGGAATCGGGATGTTTTTATAGCTCTTAAGCGTCAGTTCAGCCTCTATGCTGAAGGTCGGGAGTTTTACCTCACCTTTAAGGCCTGCCTGCCAGTTTCCGATGGTATTTACCTCAAGCTCACCCTTGATCTTCGGCATGCCTTCCACGTAATTCGGGATTCCTATTTCGACTTTAAAATGGAAACCTATAAAACCTTCGCCGCAGCCATACAGGATATCCTCGACCATGACCGAGGCGGCTCCTTTGTTCTCCCCCTTTTTCTCAACCGAAAAATCGAAGTTTTTGTCATAGTTGCAGTACAGCCAGTCTGCATACTCGCCTCTTTCGCCGTACTTGTAGTATCTCCAGAACCCCTGGAGTCTTGTCCAGTAGGTATCTTCCTTTTCATTTTCGTCGGGTTTCCCCCCGGGGATAAGGAATCCCAGGTCAAGCTTCGCTCCGAAGGAGATTACCCTGCCCACTTCATTGTCATTGTCATCCAGTATGACGCCAAGTTTTCCGTATGCCAGGTTGAAAACCATTCCAGCAAGTGACTGGGCAGTGCCAAAAACGCTTGGCCATACAAGGGTTATGGGCTGCTGGTTGAAGTTTTCCTTTCTTACCCCGTTCTCATCATACGGTACGAGGCCATAATCATCTCCCTGTCTTATGGTTGTAAAGGCTGCCTCACCCTTCCAGACTGAGGTCCTGGAGCCGGAAGTATAGAGTGAACCGTCAAAATGCAGCTGAATATCACCAAATTCTCCCGACTTCTCCAGGTAAAACAGGGTGAGGACTCCCTCCTCGAAATCAATACAGTTATTGATGGTTATACAGTTATTAATCTTGTTATCCATCGTTTTGACTGATGTTGCCCTGACCTTTGAAGGCTGCATGGTTCTTGTGTCGGGATCGAAAACCTCTTCCACGATTTCGAACTCGCCGCGCAATTCAATCAGTATCTCCACATAGTCCTTTTTATATGATTCACCGGTCCATATTCCCAACTGTTTATATTCCTGGAATTCCGCTTCATTCCGGAAGGATCTTATCCTGTAGGCAGGCAGGTTGTTTCCGCCCTTTGTCTGTATTACGGCTATTACACCATAGGTGTCGTTTTTGAACATTGGATTGTCGCTTACCATGAAGGAAAGCGCAGGCGCTGACATCTTCCGGTATTTTTCAGGCACAATCCCCAACTGTACCGCATTATCCGACCATTCGAACTGCACGTACCACATAGTGGGTACCATATCTGCAGTTACAATTATATCCAGCTTTGTCGGGTCAGGTTGAAGCACATTTTCCTTGGAAATGGTTACCTCTTCCGGTTTTTTGCCTTTTGCCTTCTGTTCTTCTGTTATGTACTCATACAGCTTAACGGTACAGTTTCCGCTCTGTATTGATTCATAAAGCAGTTCCATGTGTGTACCGGTTACAAACAAGTGCCGTGTACCTTTGTAGTAAATAACCAGCGGGGAAAGCATTGTGAAGGTAAACATGGGCAGTTCGTTGTTGGTACTGGGGCAAAGAATATAGAACGAATTCTCTGCCAGTAATTTGTCCTCGGTAAGAGCCGGGCCTGATGATGTATCAAATACCCTTATTTTCACCTTTCTGAATTCGGTTCTTTTTGAGGGTTTTGCTGAAAACAGCAGCGTTTCGGATATGGTTTCACCTACAGTGAACTCCGAGTATGCTACTGTATAGGGGGTCATGTCATCGTAGCTTACACCCGGTATAGCCTGACCGTTCGAATACAGCGGCATAATACCCGGTTCAGTGTATATTGCAACGGTTATATTGCCATACTGCTTCGCATTTTCCTCCGCAAGATTGCTTATAACCATCTGTACCGCAAAGTCGGCCATTCCCAGGTTCAACTGCGGTATATATTTTTCTCCTGTGCTGTCAAGGGTCAGCTTTGTAGGTGCGGTCAGGTCGACTGTTACGGTGCTTTCCTCTTTTACATCATGATGGGAATAAACACCGTAATATGTAAGCAATGATCCAAGCCCGCCCGAACCCGGAATACTGCCTAAATCGTAATACAGGGCATAAGCACTGTCAGCAGTCAGGTATTTGTTGTATGGATCGGTGAAGTCAAGCGTATTATCGGGCGCAAAGGAGAATAAAGAGGAGGCAAGGTTGTTCCAGTGCCCGAAGGCAACCTGGTATGGCAGCTGTCCCTGCCTGCTCACTGTATAAGCTGTAATTGACGGACTGTACGGGTCATCATAGGCAAAGAAGTTCTGCGGAATTGAGTCGGATGCCGTGAGAACGGCTTCTGTTTTTATGACACGATAATTGTTATTTTCATCAATTACCTGGTAGCATCCAAAATCCCTGTTCCCAAGAGCAGTGTCCAGAAGAAGCCGCGCCCTGACGCTTACCTGTTTTTGGCCGAGGTTCATCACATAATATGCAATGCTGACCATTCCGTGCTCGTTTGCACCTTCACTGACCAGTGAGATAACCTGCTGGAAAACGAGATCGTCAACTTTCCACATGGCTGATATTTCGCTTTCACTCAGCTTCTGCACATCGACAGCCGAACTGGACAGTCCAAGGAACCCATAGCTTCCGCCGAACAGGTACTCCCTTACGGTACCGTCCGCATATGTCACCTCAAAGGATGTGAAGGATGTATCATACTCATCCCTGTGATACAAAAGGGCTTTATTGTCGTCCGATTTCTTCAGCTTGTCACCTTTTACCGTATTTATCGAAAAGTCGCCGTTCTTTTCCGATACATTTACGGTTATATAGTCATTTGCTATCGTAACTGCTCCGTCGGATGCCGCCATTGCCACATATAGCGTCTGACGTGCTGTTATATGTAACGGAATTTACATCAGCGTCTTTGCCTGAACGCAGTATAATCTTATAAGGAGATGTTTCGGTTACGTTAATTACGAATTTGTATTCCTGGACATAACCGATTTCCATGAGGATATCCTCAATAGTCCGGGTTTCACTTTCACCGCTGTATCTGCCCACACTTTCATACCTGTCACCATTCAGCTTTTTGTAAATGTAGATATCATACTCAGGAGCAGTGTCATCCTGGGCCGGTCCTGCAGACGGAACAAGCCTGATCCCTGCTTCTTCAAGGTCTGCTGTTACACTGCCGACTTTTCCGGCAGGATCCATGTATTTAAATGTATAGGATGTTGTTGTATCCCACGGGTAGAAGGTATAAGACTCCAGTGTTCCGTCATACGGCATTGTCGGCACATTGGTTACATAGTAGGCAGTAACCGGTTCTGAAGTTTCCGATACCCCGTCAGGCAATTCATAGGAACAATCTTGCAGTGATGTCTCCATGGGTGTTTTTGTCATCGGAAAATCTATGTTTTCATTGAATTCAACTTTAATATATACAGTGTCACCAGGTTTAATATAATAAGGTTTGTTATCCTCATACTCTTTCCAGTACACTTGTCCGTTGTAAACAAGTGACACATATCTGAGTTTGTTTCCGTTCTCATCACAGGGGTATGCTTTTACAACCGACGGCCCTGCCATATCCCTGAGTGTGACAACAATGTCTGATACATATCCGTCTTTGCAATCACATTCTTTAAAGGTTTTCAGGTACACTATTGAAAGGTTTATACCGAGCTGACTCTGTCTGACAGGCGCAAACACAAGATCACCAACACGAAGCCGGTAATCTTTTTTTTTTTGTCCTTTTTCAAATTGTTTTCCGTCTATCCTGATACTGTCATATATGTCTTCAATAATCTTGTTTCCCTCTAATCTGGATGCTTCGAGTTCAAGGTTATGATATGTAAAAGACGTGGCTCTCTGAAAACCAATATACCTTGTATGCTCATGCTTGTCATTACCTAAAAATGCACTTAGATTTATTTCCAGATGACCCGCCTGAGCCATCCGGCCATAACCGTTATAGTATACATAATTGTTGGAATCAGTTGTGCCCAAAAAGTCTTCCCAATAGTGATTTACATTAGTGTAAGCCTTGTATTTTGTAAGCGGGGCAAGCCCTTTGAACTCAGACACAGTATTGTAATATGAACTTATCACGGCAAAATCTGTATAAAAAGCAACAATCTTTTTTTGATCCCTGAACATTTCTCCGTTAAAAACAGGATATTTTATTTTTACGGGATCATAGATAACCGTGTCTTCTGCACGGGCAGGTACTGCAAACTGGGATATGATGTTCAGGGCAATCGTGAAAACCAGCAGCACCGAAAGAAACCTCTTTTTTTTGTCTTTCATATTAATTCCCCCAATGCAATTATTTGTTTCATGTATCATAATTTCAGATAAATAATAAACAGCGGGTTTTACCCGGACAGGTATATACCCGGTAATACATACCAATCACCTTTCCAGAACAAGATCTCGGAACGTAATCAGCGAAAATACCTTTTTCACTGATATGCGTCAGTTAGTCTCTTACCGGACACCGATTTTCCAGTGATTCTGCTTAAGACAGAAACAGTCGGATGTGATACTTAGGTTTGCTTAAGCAAGAAAATTCTGCAAAACAGCTCCGTTCAGGAAATATTTGTTTTCCTGCAATTGTTTTGTTATTCATTTTAGCACTAAAAAACTATTGATAGATTGATCTGGCGAAATTGGATATTTTTTTGGCGAAATTGGATATGGAACAATCATTCCGGATTTTTGAAGTATATAAATATACCCCTGATATATTTTCAAATTCCATATCAGAGGTTATTGGCAGATGATATGAGATAATACATATGTGCCAAGAAGGAATGAAAACAATTTACGTTATTGTTTTTGAAAGATAAAGACAGATTACGAAAGTTATATTATTTCAGTAAACCATCACTGGACGGTAAACCGCCTCAGGTAATTAACATATCGTGAGTGAACCACTGCATAAAAAATAATGTTCAATGCGAGAAATACTCCCATAACCGTAAGAAACTGGGTTAAAACCGACGAATACAGTACCGTCTGCAGCACGTTTATTGCAAAATACGTGTGAATTCCGGCAAGAATGTAAGGCACAAAAAACAATACCGCGGTCTGTACTCCTGCCACTTTTTTCATTTCCTTAAAACTCAGCCCCAGTTTTGACATGCCCGTATATTTGCTTTTTTCCCGGTTCAGGTCGGTATAAAGCCTGAAATACAGGAAACTGCCGGCTCCCAGGAAAAATATTGCACCAAGGAAGAAACCAACGTATAAAAACAGTTTTTTATTCTGATTTTCAAGGTTATACCCTTCTATCCTTGTTGACCAGAAATACCTGCCGTATTCTCCCGTACCAAGTATATCCCTCAGTTTTTCAGTTACTTCGGTCATGTTCAGCCAGTCCTGTATATCATAAGACCAGGAATGGTATTTTTCCTGTATATCCGTTATTTTACCGTATGTTTCGTCGCTGACGACAACCAGGTTTCTGAACAGGCCTGAATAGAAAATAACTTTCGGTGCCGTTCCGACCACTTCGAGATTTATTTTTCCGCCGTCAAGCGGAATATTTTTCTGGCTCAGGGTCTTGTCCCTTTTCGGATCAAACCTTACATACACAGGTACCAGCAATGCCTGGTTTTCATTCAGTTCGGCCTTTTCAAGCCCCAGTGCTGATACCCGGCTGTTATAATCCGAAAGCTTAATAACGTGAACCGTGTAATTTTCGCCTGATACCTGCTTTATTATCTCGCTTCTGTACTTTCTGAACTCAAACCCGTGGCTTTCAAGCATTTCATCAATTATCCGGATATGCCGCTCTTCATTTTCATTACTGCTGTATGACGTATAAGTAAGTGCGAAAGGATTGTCCTTCAGTGACTCGTCTTTTACCACCGAACTCAGTGCATACACCGCTGTTATAGCAGTAAAGGCAACCGCGGAAAGAATCGTGACAAGAAAAAGCATGCGGGTATTGTCCCTTATACGGTATATAAGATCGGAAATCCACAGCATATTCGTTTTGTTCATGTAGAAATTCCTGTTTTGTTTCAACCGGTGCAATACAAAAATACTGAACTGGGCGAAAAACAGGTAAGTTCCGGTGACCACGACTGCTGTTATGACAAATTCAGCATAAGGCATATTTTCAACGGACAGAACAATCCTGTCCAGAAACGGGGTAATCCCGTACAAGTGCGGGGAAACCGCCATGAAATAACCCGACCCCAGCAGCAGGACAGCCGCAGCGGATAAAATTACCGAAAACTTTATCTCCCTGTTTGCTTTTTTTGCACCCTTTAAGAGATCAATTATGCTGCTTGTGCGTATAATAACGGGAGTCAGTGCAGATATGCCCAGGAATATAAATGTAAAGAAGAATGTTGTCAGCAATATCGCCTGGTACGGAAAATAAAACGAAAGAGAATCATATTCAAGGATATTGCTCAAAATCATTAATAACAGTTTTGAAAACACCAGTCCGGCGAATATACCGCAAATAACCGCCAAAAATCCTATTATCATATTCTCAAGGAATAACAGCCTTCTTAACTGCTTCCTTGACATACCGAGTATCATCAGTACTCCGAATTCCCTGCTCCTGATTTTCAAAAATGCGCTTACCGATATCAATACAAACAGGAATGAAAATACAAGAATGGCTGCCTCGGTTTGCCCCATAATCAGTTCAACAGCACCGCCGCTCCGGTCCGCTATAACGGGGTGAAACAAGTTGACCGCAAAGGAGAAGAATACCATAATGGTAAAAACACTGCTCAGGAAATATGCCAGGTATACCCTTGTATTTCTTTTCACATTATTAACGGCGAACTGTATAAAAGTCATTTTCATCACCTCCCAGCAGGGAAAGAACATCAATAATCTCCTGATAAAATTTTCCACGACTGTCTCCCCTGTGAATTTCATTAAAAAACCGTCCGTCCTTTATAAATATCACCCGATGGCAGTAGCTTGCTGACCTGGGATCATGGGTTACCATCACAGTGGTTACCCCCGTATCCCTGTTGATGCTTTCAAACAGTTCCATTACATCCCTTGCCGCTTTTGAATCAAGATTACCGGTAGGCTCGTCAGCAAGCAGGAGCAAAGGAGAGTGGATAATTGCCCGTGCAATGGCCGTGCGCTGTGCCTGGCCGCCCGATACTTCATACGTCCTTTTTGAGACAACATCTGCTATACCGAGTTTTTCTGCAACCTCCTTCAGTCTCCTTTCCATATCAGGGACTTTATAACCGTCCAGGGTCAGAGGAAGGACAATATTCTCCCCGATGGTCAGTGTATCAATCAGGTTAAAATCCTGGAATACGAACCCAAGTTTTCTTCTTCTGAACAATGCCAGTTCCGGATTATTCAGTCTGTAGGGATTCTCACCGTTTACCAGGACTTCTCCCGTTGTTGGGGGATCAATGGTGGAAATTACATTAAGGAGGGTCGTCTTGCCGCTTCCGGAAGGCCCCATAATCCCGACAAATTCACCTTTCCCGATATCCAGGTTGATATCCTTCAGTGCACAGTGCTGCACCCTGTCTCCATACACTTTTGAAATGTTCCTCAGCTTCAGTATTTCCAATTCCAATCATCCTTTCGTCTTTTGATACGTTTATTTTAAGGCAGCCGTGCACCGTGTGCCATCGATTATCATTACACGAATCTTACATAAATGTAATATAGCTTCAGCTGTTAAAAATAATTCTTACAGCAGTGCCTTCACCCGGATCGGACTCTATTTCTGTAATGTGTCCCAGTTTTTTGCATGCCTCATTTACAAGGTATAGTCCCATACCCGTAGACTCACCGAATTTTCGGCCGTTTTCCCCGGTGTAAAAAGGCTCAAAAACCCGGCGGATATCCTTTTTCGGAATACCCACGCCCTGGTCTTTAATCTCGAGAATCTTGCCTTTTTCGCATTCATATGCCGATACGGTAATTTTTTTGTTCTCCCCTTCGGTGTATTTAATAGCATTTACAAGCAGTTGTTCCACTATGAACTTAAGCCATTTCCTGTCGGATTTTACCGATATGCCTGTATCAATCCTGACTTCCGGGTAAAGCTTTTTGCGTATAAAATATCTTTTCTGCTCATTTATGGCTTCGATAACGACACTGTAAAGCAAAACCGTCTCAACGACAAAATCGTTTTCAAAATTTCCAAGCCTTGCCATATTCAGTGCCATGTTCAGTCCTCTGCTTATGCGTTCCAGCTCCTGCCGGATATTGTCCGCACAAGGCTCGCATTCGTTTTCCTGGAGTATCAGGTGAATTACCGATATCGGCGTTTTCATCTGGTGAACCCACTGGTGAATAAAGGTTAGATGTTCCTCCTGTTTCTGCTTGTACATACGGATCTGTTCCCGGAACATGCTGTACTGTATACGGAGCAGCCTGTTAACGGCTTCGGCCAGCGGAGCATTTCCGGCGGAAGACAGGATATCTTCAAGCCTGGACGGCATGCAGCTTAATTTATCATATAACCTTTTATGGGAAAAATAACGGTACAATAAAAAAACGCCCAGGAAGAAGGTACTTAAAAAAATAAAGTAGTTTACATTCTCCCGGGTATCAAATCCGCCCAGCTTCCTGTAAAACAAAAACAAAGCAAACATATTGAAAACATACAGAAATACGAACGGCAAATGATCGCGGAAAAAAATTTTCATGACTTATTCCTCCAGGAAGCATTCAGTCTGTACCCATGCCCTCTTACTGTTTCAATTGCATCATCAATACCGATCTCCTGCAGTTTTTTCCTGAGCCGTGCCACATTTACGTTAAGTGTATTTTCATCAATGAAGGTACGGTCGTCCCACAGCTTTTCCATCAGCACATCCCTGCTTGCAGCCCGCGGTGACATGCGCATCAAAACTTCAGCAAGCACGGCTTCCTTTTTTGTCAGCACGGTGGAATTGCCGTTAAAATGCAGTTCGGGTCTCTCCGGGTATAAGACAAGCCCGTCGAGCTCTATTTTTCTTTCCTCTGAAACACCGGGGGCATATGCACCATAGCAGCGCCTCAGCTGACTTTTTATTTTTGCGATTACTACATCGTAATAAAAAGGCTTTGTTATATAATCATCCGCACCGCTTTCGATTCCCATAACCTGTTCCATTTCGCCGTCACGGGCAGAAATAAAAATGACGGGTACAGTGGATACCTGTCTTATTTTTCTGCACCAGTAAAAGCCATCATACTTCGGCAGGTTGATGTCAAGCAAAACAAGGTGCGGATTCTCCCTGGCAAATATGTCAAGGATCCTGTCAAAGTCGTTCACTGTTATGGTTTTATATCCGTATTTTTCAATATGAGAGCTCAGAAGTTTTGCTATTGAAGCATCATCTTCAACCAGCATTATTTTAAATTCCATACTATCCAGCCCCTTTTGTTATAACTTATCGCAGCGGTGTAAATCTCCTTAAAATCATCTTTTATTATATCATTGAATGGGCTACCGGCTTTCGTTCGGGTATAAAATATAAAGCCGCAATCAAAAGTATTTCCGAACGGCAGCCTTGTTAAAAAAGCCTTCCCGCAGTAAGACTTATCCGCAGGAAGGCTTTTGGTATTATTCAATTACTTTTTCCTTCATCCTTTCAATAAGTTTCAATATTCCGGCTTCCAGTTTTTTCAGATCCTCTTCTTTCGGTGCTCCTTCAAACTCCACCGATTCTATGAAATCCCACTTCATGTTGTTTCTTTCGATTATTTCTTTCAGTTCCTTTTCCGCTCCGCCGGACCATCCGTATGATCCAAACCTGAATGCAGTCTTGCCTGAAATTCTCTTTCTGCCGAGTTCATCCAGAATCGCTGCAACGGGCGGAAACAGCTTGTATTCATAGGTAGGAGCGGCAATAATTATCCCGGCTGATTTAAAAGCCGTGGCTACCATTTCGCTTTCACTGTTTCGTGTTACTTCAAGGCTTCTGTATTTGACGCCTTCTCTCTGAAGTATACCTTCGACGTAATCAACAGCCTTTTTCGTCATACCATACATTGAGCCCCATAAGACGGTAACTTCATTTTTGCCTGAGCCTTCGGCATACAGCGAAAATCTGTGATAATCATCCATGATTTTCTGCGGGTTTTTCCTGTAAACCGGGCCGTGTCCGGGTGCTATAATCTTTATATCCAACGTTTTTGCCTTCTCAATTGCCTTTCTCAGGCTGGGTGTAAATGTAGTCATCACGTTGGAATAATACCTTATACCTTCAAATTCAAAGAATTCCTGCTCTTCAGGTGTCAGTTCATCATCAAAGCAATGTTCTCCCATTCTGCCGAATGCCCCGAACATATCGCATGAGAACAGGGTTTTTGTATCCCTTTCATACGTATACATTGTATCCGGCCAGTGAACGTTGGGTACGGGATGAAAACTCAGCACCTTGCCCCTGCCGAGGTCGAGAGTGTCTCCTTCCTTCACAACTTTTACCCTGTCTTCACCGTAAAAGGAAGTAACCATTTTTGCAGCTTTGTCAGTGCATATTATAGTAAAATCATCCTTGATTCTTATGAAGTTGGAAATCCATCCCGAGTGATCGGGCTCCATGTGATTGACAATCAGGTAGTCAATAGTCCGGGGATCAACACCGATTTCCTCAAGGTTTTTATACAGCGTTTCGGGTACTCCGTCCCAGCCTATAACTCCGTCAATTATTGCGGTTTTTTCTCCCTGGACTATATAGGAATTAAGCGTAACTCCGTTTGCAATCTCCCACATTCCCTCAAACAGTATGTTTTCAACATTCATCGTAAGCATATATATTCCTTCTGCAATCTTAAGTTTCTTCATACCAAGTCCTCCTCAAACAAAGATTAGGCGCAATAAAACGCTTAAAATTCAGTCAGACATACAGCCGCATACCTTTTAAATTATAACATTTTTTGCGGATTTAACAAAACAGAAAGGAAACAACCATTTACAATTTTCAACCGACGGAACCATGCGGCAAAAATATCATTCTTTGCAGCCTTTTCTGAAGCTTCTGTAGGCTGACAGCACCAGCACAATGCTTGCTGCAGCGGCAAAAGATATAATAAGTCCGAAAGGGCGTATAACCAGTCCTAATATGTCAACTGAAAATACACCTGTAATATTATCAAGGCTGAACATTCTGACGGGAATAAGGTTTAACAAATGATACACCCAGAGTACATTGTCGGATACACTTATATAAAGAGGAAAAGTGGATATTGCTGTCATAATTACGATAACAGCAAAAGGAGATTTAAGTTTTGATGACAGGAACATAGTCAGTGAAGATGATAACATATTCCCTGACAAAACTAAAACCGAATACAAAAGCGCAGCCTCTCCCATTGAATACGGAACTATTGACAGCGGAAAATAGAACTGAACCGGTGAATCAGCGCCATCCCATCCGAAGAATGCCATGACTGTGATATAGGAAACAACCGTAATAATAAGGCATAACAATACTGTAAACGTTATTCCGGTAAACAATTTTGCGCCAATCATCCTGTTTCTGCCATACCTGGATGAGAACACAAAACCGTCCATCCTGTCGGCATATTCTCCTGCAAATATTGGTGAGATACAAACAGTACAGACAAAGCAGGCTAAGAAAGCAGCAACATACATCTGTGTAAAAAACCTTTTGTATCCGTCTGTATACGAGTAAATAAACGGTGTATTTACTTTTCTGCTTAGGTCTATGGAATACGCTTTTTCTTTCGGACTCATCGCGGTGCTTTCAATGATTTTTTCAATCCTGTCCTGCCGTATTTCATAGAAACAATCCAGGCTTTCACCTGTTACTGACGTCAGTTCACTTATACTGTTTATGCCATATACCAGTCTGATGAAGTAATAAATCTCGCTATAGGGACGGGCATATTTCTGGTATTCATCGGTATCCGTGTACCTTCCGCCGGTAAGAGGAATTTTAGAATATGCTTCAATTGCTTCGGCAAGCAAAGTTTTGTTTATTTCTCTGCCCGACAAAGCCCGGATATATTCCCGGTCTTTTTTCATTCCTTCATAATTGCTTTCAAATTTCTCTCCGTTTATGTAACTGTAACCCATCAATGGCCCGACACTGATTAAAGCTGTAAGTATAATTCCAAGCACTAATGTAATAATCGTGCTTTTTTTCCTCAGGATTTTATTATATTCAAACCTGATTAATTCAAGATAACTGCTCATTTTTAACAACCTCCCTGCTGAAGTAATACAGGTAAAGGTCTTCCAGTGTTGCAGGGACCGAGACCGCAGTTTCACAAGGAGGGAAGTCCGCTACAAGTCGCAGCAAAGTTTTGCCTGATTCTTCACGGACATTTATGACAGGATAATCTGCCATCAGGCGATCAGCTGTTTTTCTGTCTACCAGGCACTCGAAAACTTTTCCCTCTATCGCGGCAATAACTTCATCAATTCGTCCCCTGTGAATGATTTGCCCGTTTTTCATCATAAGGATAGTGGAAGCAATATATTCGACATCCGATACTATATGCGTGGACAGTATCACAATCCTGTCCCTGCCCAGCCTGGAAATAAGATTCCGGAATCTTATGCGTTCATTGGGATCAAGACCCGCTGTGGGTTCGTCAAGAACCAGCAGTTTCGGGTCATTCAGCAATGCCTGCGCAATACCAAGACGTTGCTTCATTCCACCTGAAAAAGTCTTGATTTTCTTTTTTGCTGAATCTGAAAGTGACACCAGTTCCAGGAGCTCCATGGCTTTTTCCCTGGCCCGCTGCCTGGCAAGCCCCTTTAAACTTGCCAGGTAGAGCAAAAAATCATAAGCCGTAAATTCCGGATAATATCCAAAGTCCTGTGGCAAGTACCCCAATATTTTTTCATACTGATCACGCAAGTCTGCAGGCATAAAAGCTCCTTTCCGTTATGTATAACGTATCATATCCAACAAATGTGCGCATATTTTTTATCGCCGGTAAAACAAGTGCACTTCAGGCTATCCTTTAGGCGTCATATAGTTACAGCTGCCTTTAAACTTCCGGTTTCGCAATCATTTTTCCAAATCCCGGAAACATATAATATTATAATATACTTATCAAACCGCTCTGTACTGATATGTGTTATAATTAAGCTGAACTGACTGGATAGCTTTGTGACACAGTAAATCAGACAATCCATATTTCACCCGAAGCCGTTCCGTCCTTGTCAGCAGGCTGCAGTAAAAATCCGTCTTTATACGGTGGTTTTAAGGAAGGGGAAAAATATGAAAATAACAATTGTTGATAAGCTTGTATACCTTATCAGCAGAAAACCTGCCGAAAAACTGTTTTACAAAAAACTGTCCTGTATACTGCCGCAATGTACGATTTATAAAATTCCGAAGGAAATATGGAACGAATATAAAAGACGCCTTCCCGGCCTGCAAAAAAAAGAAACGGCCGGCGCAACGCTGGTAATCAGGTTGTCATTGCTGACACTGATACTTTATGAAAAACTTGTTTCAGAAAATATTGAAAAACAGGAAGCCGTCAGGCTGACATCTGAAATAACCTGGGCAGTCTATGACAAGCTGACCGGTGTATTCTGGTTTTTTACGAGGTTTTCCTCGGGTAAACCGATAGTAAGAGTAAGCAAGGCCATGAAATTTGCAGTCAGGTATTTCCCATACAACAGTCCGGGTTATGAAATGGAATTTCTGAAAGCAGACGACAGCGAATTTTTCTTTAATGTTCACAAATGCCCGTCAGCTGAATTTTTTAAAGAACACCGGTTAAGTGAACTTTGCACCGAAACCTGGTGTAACCTTGACTATTCCCTTGCCGAAAAATGGAACGTCGGGCTTGAACGTGACAAAACCATTGCCAAAGGCGATGAATTGTGTACTTTCAGGTTCAGGACCAAAAATGATACGAATTTTTAAACTCATATCAAGGCTCCCCAACCGCTTATGTGCCCGCAACAGGGAGCCCCGGCTTATGAATTATTAAGGAATTAATGTCAAACCTGTTCCTCGTAATTGTATTTCCTTAAAATTTGCCCGAAAATCAGGCATATCAGCAGTCCTAATAATCCAAGAATGAATATCATCATACCTGCCCCTGAGCCTTTCCCCGAACCAAAAAAGGAAACCATCATGCTTTCAGCCGGAATGCGTTCCATGAACGGTTCGCATATTAAATCAACCATCCACCCTCCAAGGAAATGTCCAGCAGGTATCGTGAAAAACTGCAGAGTGTTCCGGCATGAATAGACTCTGCCTTGCATCTCCGCCGGTATCGTTGTTCTCACGATCACATCCAGACTGGCATTCATCAGCGGTACAGGGAAATATCCCAGTATCTGCGCAATACACCATGCGATCGGACTTCTTGTCAGAGACATCAGGAAGTTGTCAGTTGTCAGCGAAAACAGCATTGTGGCCACTATAAGACGTATCCGATCTTTTGGTGGAGGAAGGACAGATACCAGCAAACTGCCTGCAAGCATGGCAATACCGGCAGTGGAAGTGACAATTCCCAGAATTGTTTCTCCTCCGTTATCCCTTGGCAGTATAAACGCCGGAAGCACTGCATCAAAAGCTGATGCAGCCAGGTTGACGCCAGACATAAACAAGATCAGCATCAGGACCATCCTGTTTTCATTTAGGCATTTGATGCCGGCCTTTACAGACTCAAACAGCGTTTCATTTTCTCCCGAAGCAGATGCCTCTACGGGCGGAATCTGTACAAACAGCAATAATGAAACAAACGCAATAAAAAAAGTGATTAAATCCACTGCTATTACAGCATCCATACCGCCAAGTGCAAAAAGGGACGAGGCAAGCATCGGGTGAAGAATTGTGATCAGGGAACCGGAAAAGGATCTCAGACCGCTCGTCTTCTGGTAATACTTTTTGGGAATAATCAGCGTGTTGGCGACATCACTTGCAGGCCTCTGCACCGTGTTCATCAGGCCGTTTACCGCATTAAGTACATATAAATGCCAGGCACGCAGTAATCCTGTTTTCAGAAGAATTAAAACTATTACCGTACAGCATGCTGCAAATGTATCACATACCAGCATTGTCTTTTTCTTGTCCCACTTGTCGGACAGAGCCCCGGCAAAAATGCTCATTGTAACGTATGGTGCGAAGGAACAAATGGTCAGCAGCGCCGTCTGCAGTGCCGATCCGGTTGCCTGGTACAGCCAAAGAGTCAAAGCGAAATTCGTCATCGCGCTTCCCAGCTGTGACAACCCCTGGGTACTCCACAGGATGTAAAAATTCTTCAACTCGTATATTCTGTTTTTCATATTGACTTTGCTCCTTTGATTCTTAATTTTTGTTTTTATATCAAAGTGCAAAGTCTGAGGATAACAGCCTGTGAACGGCTTATAGCTCCATGCAGTATCCTCAAACTCTGCATGGAGCTTCTGCATCCATGAGAATCATATGGTTTCTCCTTTTATACACCACTAAAGCTAACCTTAATACTTAGGTAATTATTGTATTAGATTATGTAAATAAATTCAAGTATGCACAGCCGTGTAAAATGCGCTGACAGGCCTTTTACATATGCTATAATAAAAGTACTTACCGCTGATAAATCATGAAGAACTGCTGATATATTAAGTTTCAGGTTAGGAAGACGCTGCATGAAAATCTGGCCGGATCAAAAGCCGTATTACTCAGCAAATCAATATTTCAGGGATATCTTTGGCGAAAAGGTTTATAAGATTTCGCTGGATATAGGATGCACCTGCCCGACCAGGGACGGTACGAAGGGTATAGGCGGATGTACCTTTTGTTCGGGAAGGGGTTCCGGGGATTTTGCTGCAGCCGGTGATATGAGTATACGTGAAAAGATTGACAGAGCCATACGGTTAGTGGCTCCGAAATGCAATTCAGGCAGGTATATCGCCTATTTGCAGTCCTTTTCGAACACCTACGGGCCTGTGGAAAAACTTGTACCCGTATATGAAGAAATTCTTTCGGATGAAAGAATCGCAGGCCTTTCAATCGGCACAAGGCCGGACTGCCTGGAGGATGAAATGATAAAAGAACTTGGCCGTTTGTCTGAAATCAAGCCGCTTTGGATTGAACTTGGACTTCAGACAATCCATCAGAAAACCGCCGACCTTTTTCACAGGGGTTACGATCTTCCGGTTTATGAAGATGCCGTTAAACGTCTTAGCCGGGTCAGAATTCCGATAATCGTCCATCTGATAGTCGGGCTTATGAGTGAAACTTACGATGATTTCATGGCCACCGTTGATTATATTGCAAATCAGCCTGTAAGCGGCATTAAACTGTCAATGCTTCATATACTGAAAGACAGCCTGCTGTATGAGGAGTATATACAGAAACCGTTCCCTCTGCTGGACGAGGAAACTTATATAAAATGGGTGGCAGAAGCAATAACGAGACTTCCCCGGAATATGGTTGTTCACAGGGTGACCGGGGACGGAAACCGCAGAAACCTTGTTGCACCGCAATGGAGCGCAAACAAACGGCACGTTCTGAACGGGCTGCATCGATATATGGCTGAACACGGAATGTACCAGGGGTGTAATTACAAACCACCGTGTACGTAGTTTTTGCTCAGTTTTTTAAAATATAATTATCTCCCCTTCCAGAACCATCCTTTCTGTAAGCCAATTATAGTCGGCATTTACTGCTTGTTCGCCCATGTAAGTTCAGGCTCATCCCAGTCTACTGCAAAACAAATTTTCCTGCCAGGCGACGGATTATTTATTTTCAGGTTTTTGACCGGAAACTGAATTGTTTTTTCTGTAAAAAAACCTCAAAAGAACGCTTAAAATTTGAATACATAAAAAGGGTATCCCAATTACCCCTTCTGCCTGGGTATAAACTCAGGATACCCGTTGGTTATAAATATTATTGCAAAGCGAAATACCGAAAGCAACGGTTCAGATTTCATTGCTTTTCTTTATCACCCCTTATAGATTCGTACGTTGAAACTTCCTTCTTTCGGCACGGTTCCGGTAATTACTATTCTGTATATTCCCTCATCTCCCCAGACTTTTCTGAGACGCTCATCACTGGTATCACAGTGTTCAACATCCACTGTTGTATTATCGCCGCTGAATTGCATATACAAGGATGTATCTGCATTTAACTGAACTTTAATCAAACGGTCTGAGGCAATACCGTCATTAATGATCTCAGGCTTTTTCCATACCATAAAGTTTAAGCTCAAGGTATTATCCTCTTTTTCAAAAACATAGGCATCGGTGATTTCAATATATGCCCTGTCACTTTTTTCCCCGTTCGGCTTTTCTTCATTATTGCTGCCGCGGAACATCCGGTAGGTACGGTTATAATATTCAACGCCGGCTTCTTCCGGATAAGCTTTATGAATGTCCACAGAGAAAGTAACATTGTCGTCTGTCATTGAGTAACGCACATTCGATGCACAATATTCCATTCCCGGCTGCTGCATTTTCCCGTTTATTGTGGGTACATTGTGATACTGGGACTGCATGGTCCAAATTTCATACCTTTGATCACTGAAAGTTTTCCTGGTGTAAGTTTCCACACCTATATCAATAATTCCCGGCAATCCGTCTGCAAATATTATGCACGAACCGACATCATTGTGATTGTGGTTTTCCGCATTATGTCCTCCCTTGGCCGCCAGGTATAGCCCTTTCTTTGAACCTTCCTTCTCACGGGCTGCCATGACCTGGATTCCGTCCATCCATACATCCCTGATATATGGAGGTTCCATCTTTTGGCTTTTTAATTCACGGTAATTAAAAATGGCCGGAAGAGTACGCCTCAGGGCCCCTGCCCTGAAGTCGGTATCCGAAGGTACACCAACAGCAAGAGATATCATATTCGGATCCTGAATTCTCTTACCATAGCGGTAAATCATATCTTTTGAAATATTTACTTCTGCACTGCCGTCTGCAAAATTGATAAAATATTTATCAGCTATGTGGCAGCGATATATAAAACGTCCAATCTGACGCACCAGTTCGTTTGAGAAAAAGTCAATTTTCCCGTCAGAGGCCATGTACAGCTGATCGAGGCAGTCAAACAAGGTTCCGCCTGCCAAATCCCAGTATGATGTTCCCTCATCGCATCCTCCGTCATCGTGATAAGTATCCAGAAAGCGGTCCAGGCATATCATCATTTTCTCAATCGCTTTTGCCCTTCTTATCAGATCATATTCGTTCAGGAGAAAAACACTCATTATATTGGCGATAATCCATGGTGTCCAGTTGTTTATGTCCTTCCTGACAACACCCATCCACCAGAAATCTTCACGGTAAATAAAAGGTTTTTTAATGCGTTCTTCCAGTTCTATGTCAATTCTCCGGGTTATCAGATGGGTAACCCTGTCCAGTTCATCAGCCAGCAGGTATTTCGTCCATGCAAGCAATGCGCCTGTTTCTGCTGCAAACAGGTCAATGTATCTGTCCTCCACATCTGGCAGCGGACCAATGCCATTATGGGCTGAAACTCCCCAGAAAGATTCCTCGCAAATGCACCATATCCCGTTAATTATATCATCAATAAATCTGCCTTTACCCTCAGCACATTCACCTATTACCAGAGCCTCCAAGGCTTTTCTCCGCGGAAAATGGCGGTCTTCATAGACCTTCCTGTCACCTGTTCTCATGAAAGCCATAAAACTGACAGCCGGAAGAGACGGCCACTGGAATCCGAGATATTTCTCCGCTTCCTGTATACAGGCTTTTGAAACTTCTTCCGGAATACTGTCCCACTTTTCCCTTTCAGAAGCTTTGGGATAAGGATGATAGTTCTGAGTGTCCTTAATCAGGTTAATAATTCTGTTGTTTTTCAACCACTCGACAAACATGAAAAAAGTCCCTCCTGTTGAAACTATGGAGCTGTTTTCCCTTCATTGTTATATAATTCCACTCCAAGAGCTATCGTATCACAACCGGTATCGGACGTCAATTTGCCGGGTTTCTTAAATCTGATTTCATTTACGTGTTCCTGCTCAAAAAAAAGATTCAAAAGCTATTTATAGCACCAGGAAAACATTTCATAATTTGGTCAGACCAAACCTTGAACAGCGGCAAATTAACCTTTTTCAAGAGCTGGTGGTCGGGCATTTCAGGCGACGGAAGATAACATGCTCCTAAAACTGACACCTGCTTTTTAAAATTCTTATAACCTTATCATAATTTTCCGGCCTGTGCGGGAATGTGCAATTTGTGCATACTTTTATCCTTCTGCCGTTATTCTCGATAAAACCCGGATTTCCGGGGCAATTTTCAATACTGTACAGCGGACAGTAGCAAAACAGGCAGTTAAAATCCTTTAGTCCTTCGTGGCACGGAAAATATTTGCAATCCCTGTTTTCAAAGAAACGATACGAATTTTTCATATTATTTGATACACCTTCTTCCCTTATATCTCCGTGTTTTTTCCACAAATCTTTCCGCAAATGCCGGGTTTGACTGGTAATACATGAGAAGAAAACCCATCCAGTAGTTTTCACCGGATATAATCCAGGAATATTTTTTTTCCCGTGGCCGGTTTAATTGCCACACAATCATAGTCGTTATTTCCGCTGTCGAAGTTAATGAAACTCAACCCCTTAGTTCCATTATTACGGTAACATAAAAATCACAATTTATTACCTGATTTGCAAAAAATTACATTTGTAAAAAGTATTCTGACTCTCAGTTTATCAAAGAGCTGTGAAAGCATTTTTCAACTTCCTGCTCAGATTGAAATCCTCCAGACTGCTCTGCCAGAATCCTCATTCACAGTTACAGCGGGGTTATACCCTTTGTCAGTCAGACCCAGCCAAATATGGCTCGCGCAAATACCTATATCCACGTTTGGATGTTCCCATTTGAAATGCTTATATCCAACCGGCATAGCAACAATAATTGTTTTATAATTATCCTCAAAGGCAAATCTCCACATTTGAGAGTTCGCGGCAGACGGTGATTTTCTGCCTAAGTCCAGGGCATACAGTATGTCATCCGGTAACTTGTCATAATCGTCGGGATTAACAAGCAATTCTTTAACTTCCTTACGTTTGAAACTTGAGGTTTTTCCTGTTATCCTGTCCATCAGACGAAGACCTTTATCTTCATAATAACCCAGTGGTGATATACATATAGCTCTCCTGCCTGTTGTTTCACCCTTTGAGTATCCGAAACCCATATTTGCTTCTTTAAGCTGGTCGGGAGACTGCAAATGAGGCATCAGGCGCTCAAGCTCAGATAACTTATAATGTCCGAACCAGCAGGATGAAATACCTTTACTTTGTGCATATAGAATTAAAATCTCCCCTATAAAACCGGCTTTAGATATTGAAACCACATCAGTTTCAGCTATAAAAGTAACATTGATCGGCGGAGACTTCATAACGGTATAGAGGGCTTTTGTAGGCTCAGCTCTAAAAAACCTAATCTCCACATCATGTTCAAAAGGTACCGTCATTGATTTTGCAAAAGCTTTTATGGGATTCAAAAACTTCATCATCAATGGGAGTCATTTTAAAACTGCGGACAGAACGCCTTGATTCAATAGTGCTCTTTACAGGAAACATATTGAGCATTATTAGATCCTCCAGGTAAATCTAAAATAAAACGTTACTATGTAATTAACCGGATTACTGACCATCAGCCAATAAAACTATAACGTCCTGCTTACCATAAGTCAATAATACACGGCCGGCTTCAGATATTCCACATGTGGTTAAGCGGTCCGCACCCTTTTCCCAGGTTCAGCATGGCCTTCAGTGCGCCTGTTATATAATCTTTCGCCTTTTGTACTGACGTTTCCAGGTCCATTCCTTTGGCAAGGTTGCAGGCTATCGCACTGGACAAAGTGCACCCGGTGCCATGCGTATTTTCGTTGTTTATCCTCTCTCCCCTGAACCACTTGTATTTATTATCATAATACAGCAAATCGTTGGCATCATTTACGCTGTGCCCGCCCTTGCAGAGAACGGCACACCCGAACTGACTGCCGATAGTTTCTGCCGCTTTAATCATGTCGTTCTCGTTTTCAATGGATATTCCGGTCAAAACCGACGCTTCAGGTATATTCGGAGTCAGTATCAATGCCAGCGGAAAAAGTTTGCTTTTCAGGGTTTCTATTGCATCATCCCTGAGAAGCTTTGAACCGCTTGCCGAAACCATTACCGGATCCACGACAATGTTCCCTGCATTATAAAATTTCAGTTTTTCAGCTATGACTTCTATCAGTACGGCAGACGAAACCATACCGATTTTTACGGCATCCGGGAATATATCGGTGAAAATGCTGTCCAGCTGCATTCCCAGAAATTCCGGGGTAACCTCCATTATACCTGAAACTCCTGTTGTATTCTGGGCGGTCAGGGCGGTAATCGCACTCATCGCATATACCCCGTTTGCCGTCATTGTTTTAATATCCGCCTGGATACCGGCACCTCCGCTGCAGTCACTTCCTGCAATAGTCAAAACTGTTCTCATATCCATCTCCCCACTATAAAACTGTTTTTAACCGATAAATTTCTGTTCCCCGACATTAAAATTCCATCTTGAATTATCATAGGTATTTCATACAGACGCCTTATCAAGAAAAGCATGAATATCGTCGAGTTTTTCAAAATAAACGTCACAGATTCTTTTTATCTCATCCCAGTTGTCCCTGCTGTAATCGTCATATACGCCAACCGTCCTGAAACCGGCATTTTTTGCAGTTTTAATCGCATACAGCGCATCTTCGAAAACCCATGTTTCCCCGGGCAGGGTTCCCATATAATCGGCTGCCGCAAAAAATATATCCGGTCTTGTTTTGCCAGATCCGGTTTCGGTGGATGTAAATATCCTGTCAAAAAAACCTATTATATTAAGCCTTATCAGTGCTTTTTCAAAAACTTCCCTGTCGCAGGTTGTTGCAGCCGTTACCTTGATGCCCCTCCGGTGCAGCTCTTTCAGGAACAGCTCCACGCCTTCCTTAAGCTCAACGTCATAGGCATAAAAATCTTCAATGGTCTTGTTTATGCCCTTTATTATTGCATCTTCTGCCATGTCCAAACAGTATTTTTCTTTTAAATACCTGGCTCCTTCGGTCATACTCATGGCTTCCAGGGCCTTGGAAAGCCCGGGTTCGGGCACTTTCCCGAGTTTTTTCAGGTACATTTCTCCGGCCTTGTCCCAGATATGCATAGAATCCAGTATGACCCCGTCTATGTCAAAAATAACGCCTTTAATCATGATTTCACCTTTCAGTTACTATTTATCTGCTCTGACATTAAGTTTCCATGCATTTACAAGCTCCATGGCCGCCTGCTTCGGATCATCAGCCTCTGACACGGCAGATACAACGAAGAAACCGGCTGCCCCGGTCCGGGCAAGAGGCGGTATATCCCTAAGCTTAACTCCGCCGCCTACAACAACAGGTTTTTTGCTCAGTCTGACAAGTTCTGAAATTTCTTCAAAGCTTCTTGTAATCACTTTTCCGTTTATATCAAGACCGCAATCGGGCTTTGTAGCCGTTTCATGCACGGGCCCGACGCCGAAATAGTCAATCTGTGAAACATCTGCAGTTTTTATATATTCAAGCATTTCGTGGGTTCTTGCCGACAGACCTACAACAGAATCTTCACCAAGGTATTCACGGCAGACTTCCACAGGTATATCAGACTGTCCCACGTGGATCCCGTCAACTTTTACCCCCTGTTTTCTTGCAGCAAGGACGACATCGAGGCGATCGTCCACGAGCAATGCCACTTCTTCGGATTTACCCAGCCGGGCTATTACATCCGCAGCTTTTCGTGTCAATTCTATCAGTTGCCGGGCAGATGCAACCTTCGAACGAATCTGCACGCACGTGAACCCGGCTTCAACTGCATCCTCAATGATTTTTTCAACAGGCCTTCCTTTCGTATTCTCAGGACCTACAACCAGGTATGCCGATATATCCAGTTTTTCTCTTATACTCATTGTCTTCCCTCCCTGAACTTTTATGGCTTAAGCCTCTTCCATCTCAAAAGGATTATTGGCAATATCGGCGGCAGTCGCTTTATACAATTCATCAAGAAAATGAACATAAAAACTCCCGGGTCCGCCAGCTTTTTTTTCGGCTCGTGATGCCGCCAGGTTGAACACAGCAGTACCGGTAAGTGCGGCAATAAAAGGTGATGCAACAGTTGCATAAACTGCCATAACCCCGCCCAGTGCACAGCCTGCGCCGGTAATTTTCTGCATATAATATGAACCTCCGTATGAGTAAACTATCACCGAACCGTCAGTTACCAAATCTGTTTCACCTGAAACGGCAACGGCACCGCCTGTCCATTTTGCCAGTGCAACGGCCGCTGTTTTTGCCTCGCTTACAGAATCGGTCGAATCAACACCACGGGCATTCGAGCCTTCAGTTCCTCCGTCCAGTCCCCACAATCCGGCCAGAGCCATGATTTCAGAGGCATTTCCCCGTATTATTGAGGGTTTATATTCTTTAAACTGCTTTAGCAGCCTTGTTCTGAGCGAACCAATTCCCACCGCGACGGGATCAAGCACCCACGGTTTATGGACCTCATGCAGCACTTTGGCAGTGTGGGGAAGGGTCTGTTCATAGACCGGCAAAAGAGTACCCATGTTTATATATGTGGCTCCGCCGGCTTTTGCCAAAAATTCTCCTTCATCGGGCAGGTAGACCATGGCCGCCGAACCCCCGACAGCAAGCTGCGCATTCGCAACAAAATTAATCGTTACTGTATTGGTAATCGAACCGGCCATGGGATTTGTACGCTTCACGGTTTCAACTGCCTCAACAATCCGGTTTTGTATGTCTTTTTTGGTTATCATCCGATATTCCCCTTTCACTGATATTGCTCAGGTATTTCAGTTTAACGGTTTCAAAAACGGGGTACATGGTGCGCACCGGATTTATTTCCGAAAATGATTAAACGAGTTGATTTGCTGTCGAAGATATGCAATTACCAGTAAAAACCCTTGCCTGCAATTTGATTTTTTTGATAAAAAAAGCTCTCTCCCTGGTGGAGAAAGCGTTTTTTTCACCAATGATAATACTATCATGATAAAAATTGCTTCCCTACACCAGTGTTAACTGACAGGTTCAAAGGGTCAGGTCTTAACCTTTCTCAACTCGTAACGAGTTCCCCCGCAATTTTATTCTAAAGTACCATTAATGCACTTCGGTGTCAAGTCCCGTATCATTTTTACCCAGTCCTTTTCCCTGGAATTCTTTTAATACATATATCCTTTCAATCTCCAGTGACTGCGGATTAAGAATATCAGTCTGAGCCTTGTATTCATTAATTTTCAGATAACCGGCCAGTTTCCCGTCAGAATAAAGAATAAAAAATTTGAATTATCGTTTGACAATTCATCTCACGCAGACAAATATGCCAGGAAGAATGGAAGTTCGAAGTTATTTAAATTACTTAAGGAAAAAGGGTATTATCCTTACATTGATATGGCCCGAGAGCCTGTAGCATAGATTTTACCCATAAGCTATTTTGCTGTTTTGCTGGCAGCCCGGTTTTTCTGAAGGATATAATTCTTTTACTGCTCCAAATCCCCACCGCTCCATTTGCACTGCGTTTTCCGCTAAACGGCGAAACTCCTCGCCGTTTTTATATTGTGTCTGCTAAATATATAAATCATGGTTTGAACAGCAGACTGGTTATTTGTGCGGCATTCTCCTTCGAATCAGGGATGATTCCCGGTTTCATGGCACCACTTTGCAATTTCTGCTATTAATTCAAGGGGAACAGGTTTATCATACGGAAACTGAATTGCCCCCTTGCTTGTCCTATACCCGGTCAAACGGTCAGCAAAATGCTCTATGGCCTTATCGCCGGGATACACACCCAAATGCTTTTTATGCGCCGCAAAATGTATAATATTATACTTACCGCGATAAGTAGGCATGCCCCAGGAAATACGTTCTTCGGCGTCGGGAAGCGCCTTTCGGAGAGTATCCCGTACCTGGTTCAAAACTGTCCTTATTTCCGACGGCTGCTCCTCTATATATGAATCAACTGTTTTTGTCGGTTCACCGCAGTAGTGGCGCTGGTTTGTATTTTTGAACTCACGATTGCATTTCGGACATTTCCACATAATTTTTACTCAATCCTTTCTTTTAACGGTATCTCCCGGCTGCCTGCCGATTTTTTGCGTATATCCTTAAGCAGGCCAATAATGCAACACACAGAGCCGTCGACGTTTTGACTCACATAATGACAAATATACCTGTCTGTTATCTATACCCGCTTCACCTTACTTCATATATACCAAATATTTCCCAGTATCAAAAATATTATAACATATCTCAGAATCCATGTGCCGAACGTATCGTTTCAATAATATAACCGCTGTGAACCCGTGATATCGGTAAGGAAATTTACCTGACACAATACCAATACCATTACCGTTAACACACCTGTTTTACATAAAGCATATATTACTACTGTAAGAAAACCAGGAGGTAATAAAAGTCATGAACGGAATGTATCAATATCCCTATTACTCAGATTTTCACATGAACAACAGAAATGTTGTATTTAACCCTTATGTAGTACCTTACTGTCCGTATTTCCTGAACAGTCCTGCGTACAGCTCGGACTTCCGCCGCTGGAACGGATATATTCCCGATTACGTTCAAACAGGTAACCCTGTAACAGAATTAAAGGATTATGGGCCCGAGCCGTTTGTAATTAATATAGAAAGAGCCGCGGTACAGAACAATAACTATAGAACGGCGTTATGGACAGGCAAGCATCTGCAGGTTACACTGATGAGTATTGGCGTGGGTGAAGACATCGGCCTGGAAGTGCATCCTGATGTAGATCAGTTTATCCGCGTTGAGGAAGGCCAGGGTCTTGTAGAAATGGGTGACAGCAGAAATAACCTGGATTACAGGAGAAGGGTATACGAAGATTATGTAATCATAATACCTGCAGGTAAATGGCATAATGTAATAAATACCGGCAACAGACCCCTGAAGCTTTATTCCATATATGCGCCTCCTCAGCATCCACACGGAACTGTCCACGAAACCCGTGAGATTGCTGAAGCCGCTGAGGAACATAACTAAAACTGCTGAAAAGGAACGAACCTGTCACCGGCATGGATGCGATCCGTCACAGTTCAGGATGCATCCATGCCACAGGGAGTGCAGCCGATACGGCACACTTGCAGTCAGCCGGAACATCTCCGGAGTCGGTCGCACTGTTTCAGCCTTTTTAAATATGATCACAAAAATATTGTGCCATCTGTTTTAATCGTTCGTAACTCAGGATTCAGTCTGCTGCAAAATAAATCCTTCTCATTTGGAGTTTCTTCTCCTTTCGGTTATAAATTTTCTCCAGTCCCCGTCCGGCACAGGAATTCCTTTTTCCCTTGCGTATCTCTCATCCGTATAGACATATATCCAGCATTCCAGTTCGCCGTTTTCGGTTAATATTTTCCTTTTTACCCTGTCGTACAGGTTACCCTCCCCAAGTTCATCGTATCCTTCAAGTCTGTCCAGCAATTTAAGAAGTTTTTTATCAACCGGCTCCATTATTTCTCCGACAACTGTTTCATTCCCGGGCAACAACGCAGGATAACCTTCGGGCAGGTGGTATAACAGCCCGTATGTTTTTCCGGGGATAATGCGGTTTATCCTGCCTTCAAGATATCGCCTGTAATTCCGGAACCCTTTCATAAGTGTTCCGTATACGAATATCCTTTCAGTATGCGGTTTGCAGTTGCATAAACCACTTTTGCATGCTGCCATTTTTCATCCGCCTTTTTCACCTGTACAGCATGAGCTGTAATTAGCTTCGTTGTTATTCGGTTGAATTTGTGCAGACCCGATGCCGATAGTTATTGCTTACTTTTTATATAGTTCAGGATACTTTCCATCCTCTCTCTTTTAGTTGGATCATCAATACTGTTCAAATACATCTGAAAATCATTCTTATCTCTCCCCTTTGGATGGCATAAATTTACGATACCCTCATTTGATACCCGGCAAACATGGGCATTTAATATATTCTTACATTAAAATTATCATTCGTAACTGAAACTTAATTATGAAAAAGGGAAAAAATACATTGGGAGATTCTTTAAAATTACCCGGTTTTGATTGATACCGGATTTCTGCAACATGTAACGAAATTGCAATCACTGTCGGATATCAACGCGAACAGGCGGAAAACCATCCTGGCGGTAATACTCGTGTTGATGGCATAAAAGAAATGTGATAAAATCGGGCAGAAAACAATCTTTTTCGAAGGTGACACAGGTGAAACAAAAACGACAGTATCCCAAAGTAATGATATCTCCGAAAGCTGAGCGCAGTGTCAGGGACGGGCACCCGTGGATATACGGCGAGGAAATTCGGAAAACAGAGGGCGAACTCCAAAACGGCGGGCTTGTGGATGTTTTTGCCGGAAACGCATTTTTGGGTACAGGTTTTTACAACAGCACAAGCAAGATTACCGTTCGGCTGATTTCCCGGAATGCCAACGACGTATTTGACGAGAGGTTCTGGCGCCGCCGCGTGGAGTATGCTGTCCAATATCGCAAAACAGTAATGCCCGGGGCCGACTTTGCCTGCTGCCGCCTGATTCACGGTGAGGCCGATCAGATGCCCGGGCTGACAGTTGACCGCTATGGCAGCATTCTGTCAGTACAGATTACATGTCTCGGCATGGAACTTGTCAGGGATATCGTTTACCGTGCGCTCCGGGATGTGCTTGGTGAAATGGGAGAAACAATAACGGGAATATATGAGCGAAATGACATTGCCCTGCGTATAAAGGAAGGACTGCAGGAATACAAAGGCTGGTATCGGTACGATGGCATGAATGTGCCTGAATCAGCTGTGACCGAGATATGTGAAAACGGCATTAAATACCTGGTTGATGTGGAAAACGGGCAAAAAACCGGTTTTTTCCTTGATCAGAAATATAACCGTGCCGCCGTTGCCAGGATTGCAAAAGGCAAAAGGGTCCTTGACTGCTTTACCCATACAGGATCATTCGGATTGAATGCAGCACTGGGCGGAGCTGAGCATGTGACATGTGTGGATATATCTCAGGCTGCCGTAGATATCGCAAAAGAAAATGCAGTACGCAATGGTCTTGACAATAAAATGGATTTTTTATGCGAGGATGTGTTTGACCTGCTTACAAAGCTGGCTGAAAGAAAATGCAATGACTATGACTTCATCATACTTGATCCTCCCGCTTTTACGAAATCCCGTAATACGGTGCAGGCAGCTGCGCGGGGATATAAGGAGATTAACCTGAAGGCTATGAAACTGCTGCCAAGGGGAGGGTACCTGGCCACATGCAGCTGCAGCCATTTCATGTCCGATGAACTGTTCCGTAAAGTGATTGCAAGTGCAGCAAGGGATGCTTCGGTGTCCCTGAGGCAGATTGAAGCACGTCAGCAGGCTCCGGATCATCCCATCCTGTGGAATGTGCCGGAGACAAGCTACCTTAAATTTTATATATTCCAGGTCGTTTGACTTTACTTCAAAAAAACCGGCATATACCAGGTTAAAAAGTTTTTCTCCCGGTAATACAGGGAAAGCCGCTGCTTAAAGACATTCCTGTGAATGTCTTTTTATATATTGTTTCTATTCACATGTATATCCCGGTTTTTTGTACAAATGATTTTCATTCGGGATAATCTCAGCGTCCCAGACTTTTTCTTTCCATTCCTCCTTCGGAACGTCTATAACGGCGACAGAAACGCTTGATATACTGCATCCCAGAATATCAGCTATATCCTCTGCAATTTTATCTGCGCATTTTTTCTTCTGTTCATCCGTTCTTCCCGGATAACACTTTATTACCACGTGCGGCATACCAACACCCCTTTAAATCATTGTAATATTTTTATACCAGACTCCTTCTGTAATATCAATCTTATATTAATTTCTTATATAATTTCAGCTAAATTACCGGTCAAAAATCCGCATTCCGGATTTTTTGCATAAAAAAATCCCTGAAAGAAAAACTGATGATATAAAGGTAAACGGGAGGATTAAATCATGGGTTCAAGAATTCAAAAAGTCAGAAAAAATGAAGACGGAGATATTACGGCAGTAATGCTGGACAACGGAAAGGTATATGACATTGAAGAAGCAGTCAGAATGGCGAAGAACGGACAGATAGACGGCGTAATTGTGGGACGTGCAAAAAACGGGCGTGAATACCTGAGGAGTGAACCAAACGACAATCCCAATGATAACCTGGATAATCTGCCATTAATGTAATTTGTTCCGAACAATATGATACCCCGGCTTATACAGAAAGCCGGGGTATTTATTTCGTTCCTGAAGAGAATTTTCACTTTGCTTAACCAAATCATGCATGATTTATTCGTCCCTGCATAACCGGCTGCTTTCAGGTATACCGCCATAAACAGGAAGAATAACCTGTTCCTTTTGCAGGTTTTGGTCCAGCGTTTCGACCAATGTTTTTCTCTTCCTGCAGATTGCTGTGTAAAGAAAGGAAGCTTTGGCTTCCCTTTTCACAGCCTGCTTTAAGCCATAATACAATAGCTTTATTCAACCGGCAGTGACAGCAGGCATTCATGTAACGTATTATCAATTTCAATGATTTTGTACGAATTCTTCTCGTCATAACAGCCGACATAAAATTCCCGGTTTACGCTTTCAATATATTCCAGTCTGTAAACAAGATTCGGATAGCTTTCAGACAAAAATTCCAGGCGGCAAGTCCAAAAGCCGTTCGTACCGTTAATCATTGCCTTCGTCACTTCTGCCTGCTTTTCAGATGACACTGGTTTCCCGTTATCTATGGCTGATGCTATTTTTCCAATGATTTCTGAATCATCCAAACTGACAATTCTAATCCCGGCACCTGACTGTTCGGATGTCGGCGGAGTTAAATAATAAATGTCAATATAATCGGGTTTAAAATCGGCAACAGTTTCCATTCTGACCGCTGACGACAGGTACACTCCGCCGTACGGAGCATTGGAAGAAAGCATGGAGTTGTTATCCACGAAAATCCAGTCATCCTGCCCAAGATCGCGAATCCTGTATATATCCGCATTTCCGACAGTTCCAACTTTTTCGCACAACTCACTGAGCCCTTCACTAAGATTATCAAAACCGTCAAAGTTAATCTGAATATTCGGCTGAAGGATATAATCTGTTCCGTCAAGGTTCACTGAATTGCTTAATCCTGCCTTGCCCTGAACTTTTGTGCAGCCGGCCAACAGACCTGCTACACCGGCAGTTAAAACAACTGCAATAATTACTGCTGTCACGCGTATTTTTTGCTTTACTTTATGAGACTCTGGCAATACCGAATTATTTTCCATAAAACATCCCCAAAACTAATTACTGATATGAATATCATAAGCTTCATATTCAAACAATGTCAATATTATACGCCGAAAGGGCGTAAGCCTGCACGGCGCTGTCGTTACCGTATGTAAGCCTGCCAATGACTGCATGCTGTATCACAAAAACTGTACCGGAAGGAAAGCTGCAATTACAGCTAGTATTATCGCCGGAAGCATATTGGCAACTTTTATTTTTTTGCCCCATACAAGGTTAAGTCCGACGCAGAAAATGAGAACCGAACCGACAAGGGAAAGGTAATGCATGGCCAAATCAGTCATTACAGGCTTTAATGATGATGCAAAAACCGTTATCAGGCCTTCGAACAGGAATACCGGGATGGCAGAAAAAATGCATCCTTTACCGAGGGAACAGGTCATTACCATAATTATTACAAAGTCAAGTATGGCCTTGGTTGCAAGGATCGACCAGTCGCCGGCTATCCCGTCCTGGATGGAGCCTATAATTGCCATGGCCCCTATACAGACAGTAAACGTGGCTGTTACAAAGGCATTCACAAATTTGTTGTCTTTGGAATTCCCGGTTTTTACTTTCAGCCATTCGCCGAATTTCTCGAACAAACGCTCAATATCGATAATCTCACCTGCCAGCGTACCTAACGCAAGGCATAATGTAACAAGCATACTCTGGCCGCTGTTTATTACCCCGTCATTTATTGTAAGCATTCCCTGCATTGCCCCGGCAATACCAATAAACATGGCACTGATCCCGCAGGCCATCGTTAAGGATTCCTGATGGCGCTCCTTCAGGAGTTTTCCGAAAAGCATTCCTGATATTCCGCCGATAATTATACCTGCCGTGTTGATAATTGTTCCCAGACCAATCATTTTACACCTCATCAATACTAAACTCAGGCAGGAGACATTAATCGTCTCCTGCCCTGCTTTCTCACGCCCATATTGAGTTTATATTATATTTTATCAGATTAAATCAGCTTGTCCATAAGATAAAATTATCAAAATAATTACTTACAACAGAACGCGGAGATATGCAGTGCAAATCTTTCCGGTATGAATCAAAACATGTTGATATGCAGAACTGACATGGCAAATTGACTTTGACAGTTTTACTTGCGAGATGTGGGGTTATAATGCGTAACCACAAGCCTTAACGGTATATGGTTTGTAAACTCCGCATGCAATATCTGCATATCTACCGATTATTAACCGCTGTTACATATATATGTCCAAATCCAAACAGGACAGCAAACGCAACAAGTATCCAATGACTCAGTACAAGTCCGCTCATAAGCAGAAGTGCCTTAAGTAAGGCACTTCTTTTCGTTCACAGCAATATATAAATCTGGGATATAACCTGTTATTCGTTACCAGAAAGCTTACCGGGCAAAGGTATGTGACCGAGCGATACCAGCGGAATTCCCCTGTAATGGGTGCGTTCCTCCCCTTCTGTCAGGACACAGGCTATTACAGAAATTTCAAACCCTATCTCTTCTGCCATCATAAGGGCTGCATCCACCGTACCGCCGGTTGACACCACATCATCAACGAAGCAAAGCTTTTTCCCCCGGAACCGTTCGTATTTTTCACGCCCGACCCACAATTCCTGCTCACCATGGGTTGTAATGGATTTTACTTTTACGTGTTTCGGTTCTGTCATAAAGGGTTTATGGGATTTACGAAGTTCAAGGTAGCAATCCATATCCCTGGCGAGCTCCTGGCAGAGGCCCGAGGATTTTGTCTGCACGGTGACAAAACCATCATAGCTGTATCCGGCCAGCTTTTTGGCAAGTGCCTTTGCCGCATGCCTGTTCCATTTTGACTCGCCTGTCATATCAAAGGAATATATATAAAAACCGTTGCCGATGTCGACAAGGGGCAGCTCAATTTCAAGTTCCTCGTCTATGCGTATCTTCCAGACAGGCGGCCATTTTGAATTATGCATTCTCCTCATCCCTTTCTGAAGGCTTCATTGCATATTACTATACCAAACCGACATATGAACCGAAATAGCGGACCAGAATGCCGACCACCATACCGATGAAAGGATTCTTTGACCAGGCTGTTACACCAAGGGCAATATACCCGCTCATCGGATTGTCGGAGGCTGCCACTGCGCTCAGATTCGGAGCAAAGGTGAGCGCAAAACCGATAACAAGCAGGAAGCCGGCAATACTCTGGCTGGGCAGATATTTTCCCAACCGGTCAATTACACCTGTTAAAATCAGTATTCCCATGGCGAACATAAAAACTATTCCGCATGCAACAGGCCATGGAGCACCGGCTGTACCTGATATTATGGCTTCAATCGGCGGTCCTCCGAACAGGGCACTAGGAAAGTCGGCCAGTGAATTAATAATGGAAAGATGGTCATAATTCTGCGTGGTACCGGCAATGCTTGCGGTAATACCACCAAATGAAATATTGGCACCGATATTCAGCATAACCAGGCTCAGTGCACCAAGAATAACCGTTGTGTTTATTCTCGGTTTTATGGGTCTGAAATCTTCCCAGTATTCCTTTTTCCAGAAGCGCCATTCACTGCTCATCTGCATATATTCCCGTCCCTCTTCAACAGAGGCGGCAATATCAACCCTGCGCTTCTGCAAAAGCAAAAAGTCGGCTGTGGATGCAACAACCGAGATAAAAATTGTCCATACCACCTTGTTGGGACTGTTGTAAAAAACGGCATACGCAGCAATAGCAGTAACAATGGAAACCAGTGTAGTGCGCTTATCCTGGCTGAACATGTCCAGCGACACACCTGCAAGAATCAGACCGACGCCGCTCATCATGCCCGAAATAATGGATACGCCTGCAAACTCGGATATTTTGTTGACTCCCCCGAAAGCAGCAATGACGATCATCAGTACGGCTGCAAGAAGAATAGAACTGACATTATCCCTCAGATTCTTCTTCACGCTTGCCACGGTTATAGTCTCGGCCTGGGACGAAATCGGGGTTACCGATCCGGTAAACAGGTTTCCTAGCCCCCCGATCAGATAGGCAAAGCCTGCCGGCTTCAGAGCGAAGCCCCGGGACTGGGCATAAAGAAGCTGGGGTACACCGTTGATAATTACTGCCACTACCGCCATAATAAACGGACCGATATTTCTCAGAAAATCCATAAATTTTTCCTCCTTGTTACATCTTCTCAATGTCATCAATATAGCATTAAGGCAGGCATATATATTGAATTAATTCCGGAGAAACACCGTGTTGTTTGGCGGGTTCTCCGGAAAAGATTCCGCAGTACCCGACTAAGAAAAATCCTAATTCTGTTCAAGAGTTCTTTTTAAAAATTCTCTTGTACGTTCATTTTTCGGATTATTAAATATCTGCTCCGGGCTGCCTTCCTCTGCAATTACTCCCTTATCCATAAACACAACACGATCGGATACTTCCCTTGCAAATCCCATCTCATGGGTGACTATCATCATGGTAAGCCCGGATTCAGCCAGCTCTCTCATAACCTTCAGAACTTCCCCAACCATTTCGGGGTCCAGGGCGGAAGTAGGTTCATCAAAAAGCATTACTTCGGGATCCATTGAAAGAGCCCTTGCAATTGCCACACGCTGTTTTTGTCCTCCGGACAGCTGGTTTGGTTTTGCATGAATAAACTGCTCCATTCCAACAACCTTCAGGTATTTCATCGCAACTTCCCTGGCCTCTTCCTTTGAACGTTTCAGGACTTTTATCTGTCCAACCATGCAGTTGCTCAGAACATTATGGTTGTTGAAAAGGTTAAACTGCTGGAATACCATGCCAAGCTTTGTCCTGTAAGCCTGCAGGTCAAGCCTGGCATCCAGTATATTTTTCCCCTTGTAAATAATCCGTCCGCCGCTGGGCTTTTCCAAAAGGTTAATACACCGGAGAAGGGTGGATTTGCCTGAGCCGGATGACCCTATAATACACACTACCTCTCCCTTGTTAACCGAGAAATTAATATCCTTCAATACTTCATGGTTACCAAAAGTCTTGCTTAAGTGCTGTATCTCAATTATCTTTTCCATGCTTCCACCATCCCTGTCCTAAAGATTAATATTTTTCTTCTGCTGTCTGCGGAGAGCATCTTCCGGTGTCTCCACCTGCATCTGATTGGCATACAGAATATAGTTTTCCGGTCCGTCTATTTTTCTTTCGATAAAGCGCAGCAGCCTTGTAACCGTGAAGGTCATGACAAAGTAAATTGCCGAAGTAATAAAGAAGGTCTCAAAGTATTTATAGTTAATCCCGGCAATCGACTTCGTCTGGAAATACAGCTCTGTCACGGCTATTACGTTAAGCACCGATGTATCCTTAATATTAATTACAAATTCATTTCCGGTTGCCGGTAAAATATTCCGTATTACCTGCGGCAATACCACATTCAGCATTGTTTGTGTATGGCTCATTCCAATGGCATAAGCAGCTTCAAACTGTCCCTTGTCTATTGATACAATACCACCCCTCACAATTTCCGCCATGTATGCGCCGGTGTTTATCGAAACTATAAATATTCCGGCAAACAGGGGAGTCATATCAATGTCAAAAGCCTGCTTTGAGCCGTAGTAAATTACCATGGCCTGTACAATCATAGGTGTTCCACGAAATACTTCCACATATACCGAAAGAACTGAATTTATGATTTTAAGTACATATTTTTTAATTCCCTTTTCAGGAACAGGAATTGTGCGTATTATTCCTATCAGTAAACCTATTATGAAGCCTATTGTTGTTCCAACAATGGATATCAGCAGGGTTACAGCGGATCCTCGCAGGAACATCGGCCAGTATTTCGAAATGGTCCTTATTATAATACCAAAATCCACCTGTTTACTTCCTCCTCAAATATAAACCGAGCGCAGAAAACTCTGCACCCGGTTTTCCTCAGAATACTTAATCTGCTGAAGGCTGATTCCTTATAGTATTGTCCATGAGTTCCCTGCGTTTTTCATCAGAAATCTTGGCCAGTGCTTCATTTATCTTTGCCGTTAGTTCGCTTCCCTTTCTGAGTCCCACAGCAATTGCAGTATCCTCGGGTGAAGTCTCGAATCCGTCTTCTAACTCTATCATCTTGAAATTGCTGTTGGCTGCTTCAGCACTTATACCCTCGGGACGTTCCGAGATGTATCCGTCAATAATACCCGATTCAAGGGCAACCCTCATTGCCGGGAAGTTATCCATTGCTGTCTGCTTAAGAACGCCTTCTATCTGATCTATAACTGTGTAGTGGAAGGTATTTAACTGGGCTGTTATCTTTGCCCCTTTGAAATCCTTTAAGGAAGTGGCTCCGTCATACGGTCCGCCTCTTTTGACCACAATTACCAGTTCGGAATTATAGTAAGGATCAGAGAAGTCAATGCTTTCCTTTCTCTCTTCCGTTGGTGACATTCCGGCAATAATCGCGTCAATCTTTCCGGAGTTCAGTGCCGGTATCAGTCCCTCCCATTCTGTTTTAACAACAACCAGCTCTTTACCCAGGTGTTCTGCAATTATCTTCGCAATTTCAACGTCATATCCGCCTGCATACTCGGCAGCGCCCTGGATTCTTACCGCACCGTTTGAACTATCCATCTGTGTCCAGTTGAAAGGAGGATATCCCGCTTCCATTCCGACTCTGAAAATATTGTCCTCCTTTTCTGCCGAATTACTTACTTCTGTCGGATTACTTACTTCCGCCGGATTACTTGCTTCTGCCGGTTTTTTCGCACAACCTGAGAACAGAAGAACTGCTGCCAGTGAAACTGCAATGAACATCAATATTTTTTTCATCATCCAAACCCTCTCCCCTTCGGTTAAATTAAAAAAACCACCTTTTCATTCAGGTGGCTTGTCTTTCAAGAATTTACTGCTTAAAAAAACACCCGAGGCGTTCTCAGGTGTATTCTGCAATTTACCTAAGACCCCCACCTTCCCCAAAATGAGATAGCGCAACTCAATAAACCGGGTATTTATTGAGACAGTCCTGCAGCTCTTAACTGCAGGCCCAGCATATAATACCGAGAAAATATTATATGCTTCGGCGATATTTCCTTCTCCCGGGCCTCATCGCTTTCTCACGCTCCACCAGGGACTGTTAAATACCGCGCCTCTACCCCACTTATAAAAGTGAGGTCTTATTAAGTTGTGTGATTTTAGTTTACAATATGATGCCACTTATGTCAATTGCATTATGTATATATTTTGCTTCCATTATAAGTTAATCTCAATACCGTTATCTATCATAATTCATATTAATCATATATATTTAATAAAAAAAATAATTGACAAAGTGGTATGTCCCATGGTATAAAATGTTATATATTTCATATATGTATTATAGGTTTTAATGAGGAGCATTTTTATGGAAAAGGATCATGTAAATTACTGTTATTTATGTGATTTAAGCAGACATGAGATCTGTTGACGCTGGGTTATATGTCCTGTTCTCACAGCTAAGCAAATAAAAAAGAGGAAGGAGAAATGAACATGTCCAGAAGGCAGCTGGTACTTGATGCTTTCAACAATAAACCCGTGGAAAGAATCCCGGTCGGGTTCTGGTTCCACTTTGCTGACAGCGATGAATTTTTTGACGGACTGAGAAATCCGGATATTATAAGAAAAAATATTGAAGGTCACAAAAAATTTGTTGCCGAGTTCAAACCCGATTTTGTCAAGCTGATGAGTGACGGCTTTTTTGAATATCCCAACCCGGCTTTGAAAAATATAAAAAATCCGGAGGAATTACTTGAACTAAAGCCTGTAGGACCGGAGCATCCATGGATTGAAAAGCAGGTTGAACTGGTAAGAACGCTGACAGATTCCTTCGGGGCTGAGGTCCTTACATTTTACAATATTTTTGCGCCGGCTACATATTTTAAACTGCTTTACGGAAAAAACGGAAACAAGGTTCTGGCTGATTTGATCCTTCAAAACAGTGATGCCGTCAGGCATGCACTGAACACTGTCGCGGAAGACCTGGGTACATTGTCCCGCAGGCTTATCACCGAGGGAAAAGCGGACGGGATATACCTGAGTGTCCAGAATGTTCAGGATTCCCGCATCACTTCCGAGCTTTACAGGGAAGTGATTGCACCGTCCGAGCTTCACGTACTGGAAACTGCAATCAAATACAGTGAGAATAACATACTTCATATATGCGGATATGAAGGAAGCCGCAATGATCTGAACATTTACCTTAATTACAATGCAAAAGTAATAAACTGGGCTGTAAATGTTGAAGGTATAAGCCTGGCCGAAGGTAAAAAACTGTTTGGAGGTAAGGCGGTCATCGGCGGTTTTGACAACAGACCCGGAGGAATTCTGCATAAAGGAAGCAGGGAAGAAATTGAAGCACTCACCGAAAAACTTATCAGAGAATCGGGCAAAACCGGCATCATTCTCGGAGCAGACTGCACCGTTCCCTCCGACATTGACCTGAATCGCCTTGAATGGGTCAGAAGCAAGGCAAAAGACATTTCGTCCCAAATATAAACTAATAATAAAAGGAGGAACCATTAATGAACATTAAACGTAAAATACCGGTTTTATTCATAGCATTTGTAATACTCGCAGTTACAGCTGCCTGCGCAAAACCAGGTACTTCATCGTCCGGTTCTTCTTCCGGCAAGTCAGGTCCTGTATCTTCCGGCGTTTCGGACTCAGCTTACGAAGTAAAGGAGATACGCGTCGCCCATACACAGACTTACGTACCATATGATTTTGTAAACGACAAGGGTGAGTCAGACGGTTTTGAAGTACAGGTGCTCAAGGCTGTTGATGAACTGCTTCCACAGTATAAGTTTACTTTTTTGCCTACTTCGGACGATGATCTGCTTATAGGCGTGGAATCCGGCAAGTACAACATCGGAGTAAAGGGAGCCTGGTTTACCGAGGAACGTGCGAAAAAATACATATACCCCAAAAACTATATAGCTGCAAGTATCATAGGTCTTACCATCAGGGCTGAGGATTCGGACAAGATAACTGACATGGAGTCGTTCGCAAGATACAGCGGCAAACTTGTTCCAATTGCCCCTCAGAGTGCCCAGTGGGCTATAGTTGAGGAATACAACAGAACCCATCCTGACAACCAGGTAAACCTCGTTGCTTCAGAAGTATTCAATGTCTCAGATGCATATACATGGGTTCTTGAAGGCAGGTATGACGCATATTTTGACATTAAGCTCAGCTTCGAGAATAATGTACTGGCTGAAAACGCCCCGTACAAAGAGTTTGCCGACAAACTTGCATATATACCTTACAGGGCCATTCCCACGTATCCCCTGTTCAACAAAAATGACCAGGATTTGGCCGACGCCTATGACGAAGCCATAGAACAGCTCAGAAAAGACGGGGTTATTTCTGAACTGTCACGGAAATATTTCAACGAAGATATTTTTCAATATATCTCTGAATGATTTTGTCAACAAAGAAGGCAGATTGCAATGAGACCGTTTAACCCGCTGTTTATTCCTGAAGTATTTTTTGAAGTTCTTCCCTTCCTGCGTGTGACCGTATTAATGCTTGCAGGCTCTCTTTTCTTTGGCTCCTTGCTGGGATTCATCCTGGCAAGAGCCAAAGTATCAGGGAGAAAAGCTTCCAGGTTTATCGCTGATGCATATATAGCAGTAATGCGATGCACTCCTCCCATAGTGCTGCTGTTCATTGTTTACTACGGGCTGCCGGAACTTTTGCTCTCCACCGCAGGAGTGAATATTAACAATATTGATAAAGGTATATTTGTTCTTGTTACCTATACACTGCTTTACGGGGCAACCCTGTCGGAGATCATGAGAGCATCCTACGAATCCATAGACAAAGGCCAGTGGGAAGCTGCAGTAAGCATTGGTCTCAGTCCCTTCCAGGCCTTTTACAGGATTATGCTTCCCCAGGCAGCGGCAGTGGCTCTGCCCAACCTGTGCAATGTAATTATAAACCTTATGAAGGACGGGGCCCTGGCTTTTACCATCGGGCTGATTGATATAATGGGCAGGGGCTCGTTAATCATTTCAAGGAATTTCGGTGCCTATGCCCTTGAGACATATCTTGCGCTCGCGCTGATATACTGGGGGCTTACGCTGATTTTTGAAAAATCCTTCAGCATTCTGGAAAAATCCTTTTCCAGAGGCAAAAAGAGTCTTGCGGAATAGGAGGTGTACCGTATGGAGCTGGATATTAAGTTCATGATTGATACGTTTTTCCTGGCCCTGACCGGTGTTCCCGTGACCCTGAGCATTACTGCCGCAGCCCTTCTGATATCAGCACCGGTTGCATTCTTCATGGCCATTTCGAAAATATATAACATAAAGATCCTGAAGCAGATTATCACGGCATATGTCTCGTTTATCAGGGGTACACCTGTTGTTCTGCAGATCCTTATCATTTACAGCCTGCTTCCCAGCCTTTTCAATACCATAATCAGGAGCGCGGGGTGGAATATAAACGTGTTTGACATAAATCCCATCATTTATGCCTATATTGTGTTCTCAATCAACACCAGCGCCAGTCTTTCAGAAATTTTCAGGTCGGCACTGCTTACGGTAAACAAGGGTCAGCTGGAGGCGGCTCTCTCCATCGGCATGTCTCCCGTGCAGGCCTATACCAGGATTATAATCCCCCAGGCCCTGGTATCGGCAATACCCAATATCTGCAATCTGACAATCAACCTGGTTAAAGGAACTTCCCTTGCATTCATGATGACCGTCAAGGAAGTGACAGCCATCGCGAAAATTGCTGCTTCGTATGGGTATAACTACATTGAAGCCTATCTCGATATACTGATTGTTTATATTATCCTGTGCTCACTGATACAGCTCCTTTTCTCAATGCTTGAGAAACATTTCGGCTCATACAGAAAACTTACGGGAGCCGCACAGAAAACAGTTTAGCGAACAGTATTTACCGGAAAAACAGAAATCGGGGGTTACACCATGCTTGAATTAATCAATATCCATAAATCCTTCAACAATAATGAAGTTTTGAAAGGCGTGAACATAAAGGTTAAAAAAGGCGACGTTATAGTTATCCTGGGACCGAGCGGTTCAGGAAAAACCACGCTTCTTCGCTGCATCAATTTCCTTGAGCGTGCCGACAAAGGCGAAATTATCTTTGACGATCTGCATGTAAATGTAAGAACCGCTTCGGCGGCGGATATTTCAAAGATCAGAAAAAAGACCGCGTTCGTATTCCAAAGCTTCAACCTGTTCAACAACAAAACCGCCCTTGAAAATGTCACCGAAGGCCTTATTGTGGCACGGAAGGTACCAAAGGCAGAGGCTACGGAAATCGCAAAAAAAGCCCTGAGCAAGGTCGGGCTTTCGGACAGGGAGAATTATTATCCGTCAAAACTTTCAGGGGGCCAGCAGCAGCGAGTTGCCATTTCCAGGGCAATCGCCGTAAATCCGGACGTGATCCTGTTTGATGAGCCCACGTCTGCCCTTGACCCCGAACTTACCGGTGAAGTGCTTTCGGTTATGAAGCAGCTCGCACGTGAAGGCGTAACAATGGTTGTGGTAACCCATGAGATGTCATTTGCGCGGGAGGTTGCAAACCATATTGTATTCATGGCAGACGGGGTTGTTGTAGAAGAAGGCCCTCCCGATGAGATATTCACAAATCCCCGCGAGGAAAGGACAAAGCAGTTCTTAAGCAGGATACTGCCTCCGGTGGATGATTATGTCATTTAATCCCCTGGTTCTCCGGCAGATTTTTTGCTTAATCAACTGCCGGAAATTTATTATATAAATCAGATAACAGGTGTCTGCCTGTTATCTACAAAAATTCATGACGGGAATGCATTCCCGTCATTTTTTTGCCCGTTACATCAAATCATGACTGCAGTATAATAAAAAACGTGTTTCAAACAGGTATAAGAACTCCATTTACCAGTTTACATTCCGCATTATCATAAAAATGGCTGCATCTGATATTTCCATTAGGTAAAAATTCCAGTTCCGGTACTCCTGGTTTATAAATATTCACATCCGCCTTCTTGTTCGGTAGTTTACCTTCATTCCTGCGGTCAGCTGCAGACCAGGCTATCCTGCCATTATAAACGGATAAAAAGATATATCCGTCCCATGAAAAAAATGCATCCAAATTATGAAAAAAACAAGCGTATTCCCTGGCATATATTGTAGTTCTCCATACATAATCTACTTCTTCTGATACCGTGTATTTGCGTAACGGAACAAGAGTTCTGTTATTGCTGTATGAATATCCCTCTATATATGAATAACCCTTTCTTCTTGCAAATACCATTTTTTCTTCCTTGTTGTGCAAAAATAATGAATCGTACCAGCTTACACTCCAACATTCATTTTTCAATACTTTTACAACTTTCTTAATATGTTCCGGTGTGTATATTTTGTAAAACTCAGTGAAGAATCTCTTTTAACAATAGTGGCTTTAATTAAATTATTTTCTTCAATATCAATGACTGGAATGTACTGAATAGATTTCTCTTCTGATGAGTCTGAATATTTTTCACCACACATTGGACAATAAATTTCTTCATCATCCAGCAATTCATTGCATTTATGGCAGCGACGCTCCTTTTTATTTACAGGCGTACCGCAATATCCGCAAAAATTTTTTCCCGGTTTTATTTCTTTTTTGCATTTTGAACATAATAACATGTACATTACTCTCCCTTCAAATACATTTATGCCATATTATATTACCGCCTGTTTTGCATGCAGGATATATCCAAACAATTCATAACCGGGTAAAAAATACAATTAATTGATGGTCTTTATTCAATATATTTAATTGTTATTTAGGAAAAACTTTATGTCAGTATGAAGTCGAACTATGTCTATTATTATAATCACTTATCATATTTGGCAACCCGATATTTGCTTTGGCAGACATAACAAACCATATTAAGCCATTAACAGAAATATTGCCAGGGATTAAAATAATACTGAAAAAAGAAGGTAATCCGGCTTTCTGTCATTTTACCCATGTCCTGTTTTTTGCCGGTTTCCCGTGACCAAAATAAATTGTTCGTTCACCAAGCCCGGTTATTTTCATTGCACTGTTCAGCATAGCCTTTTCATCATTATACAGCACCGAAACAGTCGGATAAAATATATTCATTAACGCATCGCCCACTATAAGTTTCCTTTCATCAACGTCTATTCCTATGGAGCCTTTTTTGCGTTATTTGACAGTCAGCATAGGGTCATTACCTTTGGTATATGATTTTATCAGCCCGTATACCAGGTTATCCTCTTCTATTCGGGGTAAATGAAGCACATCCATTACTTCAACCACCATAGCAATACTCGCGTTATTGATTAATATTGCCGAGTCTTTTATTGTATAGCTTATGTTTTCAAACTTATCAACCACGTCGGAATGGTTATCGCCCAGCGTGTTCATGACATCTTCCTGTTTTGTGCTTAACACGCTCACACCTATAATATCACCTTTTGATATGTTTTTCCGGTAACGCTCTGGGCACCAAGCAGCATCACTATTTTATCGTAATCTACCTGGGTTGCCCAGGAACATATCATACCGTATTTTCGGCCGTTTTTCTGAAAACACACGGCGTTTGCAC
>Ga0134099_1000441_pt1 | contig 49593 bp, 47 predicted proteins | sample 10_taG_2_FD_105482 | JGI IMG/M metagenome (GOLD analysis project Ga0134099, IMG submission 105482) | Switchgrass degrading microbial communities from high solid loading bioreactors in New Hampshire, USA - 10_41_5_180_A2 metaG | ecosystem: Engineered > Bioreactor > Semi-continuous > Anaerobic >...
AAGTTTTGAGGAGGAGATTTTAAATAATAAATCTAACTATACAAAAACATTAATAGTCCAAAATTCCCTTTTCTTCAGCCCAAAGAAAGCTATACAAAGCAGAAAGTGTGCTTTCTACCCCCCGGTTAGGATTAATCCCGTCCGGAGTTAAGCCATCAGCACAAGAGCCATCTTCGGGGTCATAAAGAGGGATACGATGGCAGTTTCTTCCTCCAAACCACTCAATGGCAGACTGAGCTTTACGCCGGTAATGAGCTTTGCCAGTTACCTCAAATGCCTCTTCTGCAGCAATAGTCATCCACATAGCTTCAATAGGTTGTTGGTCAAACTGGGCTTTTTTCCCTCCCCGGGGGAACCATCCTCTGTTTCCCACGGGCTGAAATATAAGTTGCTGGTCAAATACGTGATTGCTCATAAAGTCAAAGCTTTCTTTAGCTATCTCTAATAATTTTTTATCTCCCAAAAGTTCATAAGAAACAAAGAGAGAGGCAGGTAAAAGAGCGTTACCCCAGGTCATTGCCTCTTCAAACCAGGCCCACTGAGGAGAAGCGTTTCTTTCATATTGTTCAGCCAATCTTTTTGCTAAGGTGCGAGTAGTATTAAGTATATCTAAACCAGGAAAGATGTTCTCTTTTTGCCGAGAGAGTTCCCGCAATCCCAGAATTAAAAAAGCTAAAGGACGAAGCGCAGAATAAGAAAAGAGGTTAGGAAGAAATTTTTCCAATATCTCCTTTATAACTGATTTGAAGTCTTCAGGAATAGTAGTATTTAAAGTGGCTGATAAAGTCCAGAAGGTTCGACATTGACAATCTTCCGAACCAACCACATCCAGGAAACGTCGATCAATGGAAACCTCGTTATGAAATTGGCCATCTTCTTTTTGAACCCAGCGAAGGAAAGCTAAGTACCGTTGAGCTAACTTCTTGGCTAACGGATCAGAGTAGATAGAGTAGATAGAGTAGAATTTAGCCACCACTAAGAGTCCTCGACAATTATCATCAGTAGTATATCCAAACTCGAATTTGGGAAGTTTATAATCAGCATGCTGTAAAAGACCAATGTGATCACTAAGAGAAGCTAAATAATCTAACTTGATCGAGGAAAAAACTTTCTTTTCCTGTAAAATATTCATGCCTATTTTACCTCTTTTCATTCCTGACTTAATTAATATTCAGCTAACGATGATTTACCTGAGAAACTAACTTGATTTTCCCCCCAGAAGGAGCAAGTTTCTTATTAATCACTCTGCCAAACAATTGAGCATAATCCTTTCCCACTTCAGTCCATTTCAGCTTAGCGCCAAACTCTTGAGCATTCTTTTCTATTTGACGGAAATAGAGAGGATTCTCCAAAAGCCCAACGAGAGCATCTTTAATACTTTGAGAATCAGCAAATTTTACCAGTATTCCCCTATTTTTTCCTATCAACTCTTGCGCATACAAGTAAGGAGTAGAAACAATAACCTTTCCGAACCGCATAGCATAAGCTAAAGTACCACTAACAATTTGTTGAGAGTTCAAATAAGGGGTAAGATAAATATCAGTAGCCACCAAATATTTTATTAATTCTTCTTTACTCAGGTAACGGTTCACAAAAACAATATGTCTTTCTAAACTTAATTCTTTTACTAATTGTTCTAAAAATTTCCTATATGATTCTCCCTCTCTTGCCTTAACTTGAGGATGAGTAATTCCTATTATCAAGTATACTATCTGAGGAAATTTGCGTACCACCTCAGGCAAGGCCTGGATAACATATTCAATCCCCTTTCCCCGACTAATCAATCCAAAAGTGGACAAAACAATTCTATCGCCAAGACCCAAGGCTACTTTTTGTTCTTCCTTCCGGTAAGGACAAGCGGACGGAGCACCATGGTTTATAACTACCATTTTTTCCGAAGGCACGCGGTATTTATCCCTTAAAATAGGAATAGCCAAGCTATTCATTACCACTACTTTTTCTGATCGCTGAATTATTCTTTGGAGAATTTCCACCTGGCAAGGAGAAGGTTGATAAAGAACAGTATGTAAGGTAGTAACTGCTGGCACCCTTAATTTATCTAAAAATTCTATCACCATCTCCCCATCTGCTCCTCCAAAAATGCCATATTCGTGCTGGATGTTTACCATCTTCAGTTCTTTATTAGCATATTCTGCTGCTTTTTGATAATCTTCTATTCTTTCTTTTCGGATGACCATCTTAACTTCTTCAGGATAAGTAACGGCCTGCTCACTTTGGGATACAGCCATAATTTGGGGGGCAAAAGAAAAAGAAGATATCGCCCGGACTACATCTTCAGTAAAGGTAGCGATACCACAAGGAGTGGGAGGATAAGTAGATAAAAACCCTATCGGTAGAGAGCGAGACACTATTGTCCACTCGCCCTCTGTTCCAAAATTTCAATCAATTCATCTTTCGTTCGCCCGTACTTATCTTCGTAGCGAACTATGTCCTCTTCGTCAAAATAACCGAAAGAAATTTCCAAAACCCTAACTTTCTTATCTTTAGCACTAAGACGATGTTTAGAGTATTTAGGAACAAAAATAGGCTCTAATTCTTTAGGAAAATAAATTTCTCCATCTATCTCTGCTACTACTCTTTCATTAAGGGGTATCCACAATTCATCTCTATAGTTGTGAGATTGAAGGCTTAAAACTTCTCCTGGATTTATTTCCAGTATTTTTACCGTGGTAGGAGTGTTTAAGGTATATCGAATAAACTTACCCCAAGGTTTTTTCACTTCTAAAGGCCGATGAATCTTAGGAGGAGAAGTCGCGTGCTGGGAACCAATAACTTTGATCATAATGCTCACCTCCTCAAAGTTCTTTTGGTTCCCTCACTGAAACAGCAAGGAAACAAAACATCAACTTTCTGTAAATTATTATAGTCAAAAAGAAAGTCAATGTCAAATTTCCTTCTCACTTCAACCTTCTTTCCTTCCCCGGAGCGGTTTCCTCTTTTCCCCTTAGAGCCAATCGCGAGTTCATCTGTCAGCCTACGGCGTAAAACTAAAAAAAGAATAAAGACCTAAAGCCCCCCAGAAAGAGCATACTTAGTATGGTTTTCCGTCTCTTCCTCAGTGCTCAAGATGGATGGAGAAGATTAGATGGAGTTCCCCGTCCAGGGCTCATCATTACCCATATCTATCCGGTCTGGACACAAGATAGCGGTTTTTGCCGGGTGTGGCAATCCTCTCCAAAGGTCAATCGCGAGTTCATCTGTCAGCCTACGGCGTGAGAAAAAGGCACAGGAGATGAGAAAAAATCGGAATATTTACGCTGGGGAAATACGTCCCAGCGTGGCAATCTCACTTTTGTCGAAGACTTCCTATCTCCCTCATTCCCGAAATTTTTTATCAAGAATCTTTCTCATCCGTCATTCCCGAAATCTTTTATCGGGAATCCACTGAGGGAGGTTTTCTCTTCCTCAGTAGTCTTGGGCTTTTAAGTTTTTGTCTTTTGTCTTTCACTTTTCCGGGGGGATTATAAAGGGGTTCTCCCCACTGAGGGATGCTTTTTCCCTCAGTAGTCTTTTGTTTGTATTTATTTTTGAGTTTTAATTTTTTGCCTTTCGGGGGTTATTAGGGGGTTATTTTCCCCCTATAGTCGGGGTCATAGGGGGCAAGCCCCCTCATAGTCGATAGAAACATTCAGGAGTGGCAAGAAGGTTATTGCACCGGCAAAAAGAAAGGGGTTCACAAGGGGGAATTCTTTCCCCCCTTGTACCGAGGGACGTTTTTCCCCTCGGTTAGTATTTATCCTTTCGTGTTTTGTCTTTAGGTTTTTGTATTTCGGGGTTATAGGGGGAAGCCCCCTTATAGTTCGGATTCCTGATAGGAACATTCAGGAATGACGAACAACGGGATGATAGAGGGACAAAAAAGAAAGGGGTTAATAAGGGGGAAAACGTTCCCCCTTATACTGAGGGAAGCTTTTCTCCCTCAGTTTTTTGCCTTTAATCTTTTAATTTTTTATTCTTTATTCTTTGCTTTCCGGGGGTTTATAAAGGGGTTCTCCCCACTGAGGGAGACTTTTTCCCTCAGTAGTCTTTACTCTTTGGCTTTTTGTCTTTCATGTTTTAGTCTTACGCCGTAGGCTGTTTTGTCCTTTTGGGGGTTATTAGGGGGTTATTTTCCCCCTAATTGTAGGAAGACGCTTTCCTTCCTCGGTAGTATTTGTTTTTTTGATTTTGGTTCTTTAGTTTTTTGGGGGATTATAAAGGGGTTCTCCCCTTTATTGTTCTTTTTTGTCTTACGCCGTAGGCTGTTTTTCCTTTTTCGGGGGTTATTAGGGGGTTATTTTCCCCCTAATTGTAGGGATGCTTTTTCCCTCAGTGGTCTTTACTCTTTGGCTTTTAGTCTTTCATGCTTTTTTTCTTGCGCCGTAGGCTGTTTTTTGCGGTTAACTATAATATAGTAAAATAAAAATATTCTGAGTAGTTTGATAATACCCACAAAGGAGGTGGTAAATATGGCAGTAGCAGTGATTATGGCAGGTGGTAGAGGCGAAAGACTGTGGCCCCTAAGCCGTAGCTCCCGTCCTAAACAATTTATTTCCTGGAAAAGACATAGTTTTTTCAGAGCTACAGTAGACCGGGTAAAACCCATAGTTGGAGCAGAAAATATTTACGTAGTAACTCAGAAAAAATACCGGGAATTAATCTTAAAGCAGGCTCCTCTTATTCCTCCTTCTAACATTATAGTAGAACCTCAGGGTAAAAATACCGCTCCTTGCATTGGTCTTGCAGCGGTTATCATTAGTGCTTTAAAAAATCCGGAAGAAATTATGATAATTCTCCCTGCTGACCACTTTATAGGAGATGAAGAGGCTTTCCAGAAATTAATTCGCTTTGCTTGTCGTGTGGCAAATGATAATTTCTTGGTCACTTTAGGCATCACTCCCCTTTATCCTCATACTGGTTACGGATATATTCACTATGGAGATTCTTATTACAAAGAAGAAATAGAAGCATTTAAAGTTTTAAAATTTACCGAGAAACCAGACCTTGAAACTGCCCGAAAATATCTGAAAGAAGGAAGATATTTGTGGAACAGTGGGATATTTATATGGAAAGCCAGAGTTATTTTAGAAGAGATGAGAAAATATATGCCTGATTTATATCAAGGGCTTATGAAGATAAAAGAAAGCATAGGTACTCCTCAAGAAAAAGAAGTGATGGGTGAAGTCTTCAAAAACTTAGAGAATATCTCCATAGATTATGGAATAATGGAGAAAACTGACCGGGCTTTGGTAATCCCCGCTGATATAAAGTGGAGCGATGTAGGCTCTTGGGCAGCTTTAGAAGAAATCTTAAAAAAAGACCAGCAAGGAAACATCGTTTTAAATAAACACTTAGGAATTGATACTCAAAATTGTATTATCTGGACCAAAAAGCCCGTGGTTACCCTGGGAATAAAAAATTTAGTAGTAGTAGAAACCGATGACGTAATTTTCCTTATGCCCAAAAGTCATAGCCAAAAAGTGAGATTGGTAATTGAAGCCTTAAAAGAAGAAAGAGAGTTTAAAAAACTCCTCTAATTTCTTCCTTATTTTTATTATGTAGGGCTAGCTTCAAGATATTTTAAGATTTCCTGATAATTACCAATGGCCAGTCCTACATATTTGTCAGCAGCTCCATAATAAAGTAATATTTCATTTTTCCCTTCATTCACTATGGCTCCAGAAGGAAAAATCACACCAGGAACATCTCCTAACCACTCAAAAGATTCTTTAGGGCTCAGCAACCAGTTACTAGCTCGGTAAATTACCTTGGTAGGGTCTTCTAAGTCTAAAAGGGCCGCTCCCACCCGATAGAGGCTACCTGAGGCAGTATCTCTCACTCCGTGGTAAAAAATAAGCCAGCCTTCAGGAGTCTCAATGGGTTGAGCACCGAGCCCTACTCGACGTTGATCCCACCATCCTCCTCGAGTAGGAATAAGAATTTGATGATCCCCCCAATGTCGTAGATCCGGAGAGAAGGAAATCCAGATGTGCGCCTCTCCTCTAATAATAGGACGGTGAATTAAAGCATAACGGGGAGAAGATGAGCCCACTTTAAATTTTCGAGGGAAAAGAGAAGCATCTTTATCTTCGGGGGGAAGAAGTCCTCCCTTTTTTTCAAAATGCTTGAAATCATCAGTAAGAGCCAAAGAAACCACCGGGCCTCCTTTACTAAAGGAAACATAAGTAACAGCATATCTCTGTTCTTCTTCTAAAAACACAATTCGGGGGTCTTCTATCCCCCACTGCTCTTCATGAGCATAAGCTTCAGGGAAAAGACATGGTTCTTTATCTATAGCCCAATCGTCTTTGCCATTACCACTTGTAGCTATGGTAAGATGCGAAAATCCCCGACAATCTTCCACCCGGACAAGGAGAAGAACTTTGTCCTGGAAAACACAAGCTCCAGGGTTAAAAGTAGAATTAACCTCGTAAGGCCAATCTTCGGGCTGTAAAATGGGATTTTTCTCATAGCGACGCAAAAGGGAGGGTTCTTTCTCTCGATAGAGAAAATTGCGTAATTCTTCCTTAGGCATCTTATTCTCCTTCCAGTTTAAGTTTCTTATATTATAACCTGACTTTGACAGCTATAATTTCAAAACCTCCCAAAAGCTATACAAGGAGCTTTTTACCACCCCAAGGTTTGTTTGCTAACAATAGCTACATTTTGGCAGGCGCCTTGAAAAATCTTTTGAGATATTTATGCGCTATACGTCTTAAGGGGGCTGTAGAACGCTATCTTTACTATCCGTCAATCGCCTACTTTCCTTAAGTTATAAAGAGAAAATATTTCTGCGAGGATAACTAATATGGTTGATTTTTAGTAATAGTTGTCCTATAATCAGGATAGTCCTTTTAGTAGGACAGATATATTTTATCTGTCCTATATTAAGAGATAAGGAGGATGGAAATGGAAGAAAAGTTTATTGATAGGAAGTGGCATTTTACTATAGTAGAAAATTCGGTGATTGAAGATGAACAGTTACTTCCCAGTGAAAAGTTAGTGTACATTGTCCTTTCTAAGTTTGCCTCTCAGGAGAGGTGTTGTTTTCCTTCTCTTTCTACCATTGTTAAGCTCTCTGGGTATTCTAAAAGCACAGTAGTGAGAGCTATAAACCGGCTCTCTTCTTTGGGCTACCTCAGGAAAGAAAGGAGAAAGGATGAGGTAAGAGGAAATATTTCCACCTTCTATACTCTCACCTTGCCAGAAGTCTCTTCCTTACCCAATGCTCCCTTGCCGGAAGAAGCTCCTGAAGAATCTACCCCGGAAGAGGAAGAACTTCTTTTTGACTCTACCCCTTGTCTCAATGACACCAGCCCTTGTATCAATGAAACAAGCCCTTGTCTTATGATGCCACAACCCTTGTATCATGATGACACTACCCTTGTGTCACCAGTGAACCGTAACGATATATATTATAACGATATCCATTTAACGAGAGATAATAAATATATTACTTACGTCTGGGAAGATGCTCCGGAAGCAAAAAGAGAAATAGTAACTCATCTCTATCACCAACTCAAAGATTTAGGAATCTCTAAATCTCCTTCCTGGTTTGGTAAACAAATGAAAATAGCCGAGAATCTTCTTTCTCGCTATCCTCCTGATGTTATATTTTCAGTAATAGATTTTGCTTTTCAGGATTGTTTCTGGAAAACATCTTTTGATGGTTTAGAGAAAATGGAAAAGGTATTACAGAAAATGAAAGGAGAAAAAAGTGACAGAAAGCTCAGCGATGAAGAATATTATTATGGATGTGAACCCCGGGGATGCCGAATCTTGCGCTAATAGATGTGAAGTGTGTGTAGAGGAACGTCTTTTCAGGTATAAAGAGTGGGAAGGAGAATACCTGATTTATCGTTGCTCCTGTGAGTTAGAAAGAGAAAAAGAAAAAGTATTACGCAAAAAAGAAGAGGAAAGAAAAGAGAGGATAAAGAAACTTTTCAATCAATCTAAATTAGGTAAACGCTTCTCTCAGTGTAGTTTAGAAAACTTTGAAGTGGTAGAAGGAGTAGAAAAAGCTTTCCGAGCGATAAAGAAATTTATCGACTCCTTTCCCCCACCCGGAGGAGAAGGATTAGTTCTCTATGGACCCCCCGGAGGTGGCAAAACTCACCTATCTGCTGCCTGTGCCCGAGAACTCCTTGAGAGAGAATATGCGGTTATCTTTGAGCAATCAGCAGAGTTGATGTATCGTTTTAATCGCACCTATATCTCCCGAGAAGAAAGCGAAGATGAGATTATGCAAGCTTTAATATCGGCAGATTTACTGATTCTTGATGACTTAGAAAAAGGGAAATGGACTGATAAAGTAGAAGAGCGGATGTATGTGATAGTGAATGGAAGATATCGGGATATGAAGCCTCTCATCCTCACCACCAACTTAAATCCTCCGGAATTAGAGAATTTAGTGGGAAGAGCTATCTTTGACCGGTTACGGGAGATGGTAACCTTTGTCCCTTTAGTAACTACTAGTTTTAGAAAAAAGGAGGTACACAATGAGCGATAAAAGGAGAGAGAACTTTGTGCAGTTTAGGGGAACTTTAGAGCGAGAGCCCCGGGTGTTTCAAAAAGAGGAAGTCCAAGTGCATCTCTTTTTAAAAGGTAACACAGAACGAGGGACACTTTATATGCCAGTTAAAGTAAAAGGAGAAGTAGCCGAGAGATTATCACAGAAAGGAGAAACCTGGAAAACAGGTGATGAGATTTATGTAGAAGGAGAGCTGGATTGGGACTCTTACGAGAAAAATGGAGAAAAGAGATATCAAACCATAATCGTTGCTCAAAAAATCCAGAAAATAGAGGAGGTATAGACCCCGGGTGGCATTTGTGCCACCCTCACCTCCCCTGTCGCCCAGATTTCTTTAATAGTAGGGAGACAATGTTTCCCCTCCTTCCTTTCCTCTTTAGGAAAGGGAGAGGAGCGCTCTGTCCGAGAAAGCGGATGAGCTTTGCTCACGCTCCGTTGAGGGGAAACCCAGGTTTCCCCTCAAATACTATTAAGGAGGTGCTTTAATGCCCGCAATTGTTACTGAAGTTCCTAATCGGATAAGGCTACGTTTTGTAACGGGGTTTGGCTCTACTGGTAACCCTACATATTCTACTCAGTCTTTTGGTAATGTTAAAGAAACTGCCGTTCATGATGACGTTTATGATGTAGCTAATGCTCTAGCCGGTTTATGTGGTTGGGATTTAGATGAGATCATCTTTGAAGAGGATAAGCTCCTTGTGGGAGCATAGGAGGTAGCCGATGAAGACTTTACGAATGGTGTTTAAGAATACTGGAGGCAGCAACGTCACTTTCTCTCTGAGAAACCCTAAAGAAGATATCACTGCAGCGGAAGTGCAAGGAGTTATGGATACGGTGATAAGTAAGAACATCTTTAGCTCTACTGGTGGAGATTTAACCTCTAAAGTGAGAGCAGAAATAGTCGATACTACTGAGACTACTTTATTTGAGGTATGAGCACAGCTCCAAAGAAGCTAAAGAGCTCAAAGGGAGAGGCGCAACCTCTCCCTGCCTATGATAGAAGTGTAGAGCGAGCACTCAATAAACTGGATAGACGGTTAGAGAAGTTTGATGATAGGTTAAGCTCCTTAGAGCGGGAAATATCGGCTCTCCGGGTGTGGGGAAGTATTTTATCTTTCCTCATTCCTTCTTTACTTCTCTCTCTTTTAGTACACCAGCTCACTAAATGAAGTTCTTTCGCCTCCTCTTAAAAGATTTACTATCCCTATTCAAAGATGATAAAGAGCTCCACCTGATGAGATTCTCATTCCCAGAGGAAATTCCCACCATAATGAAAGTAGCCGAGGAGTATTTCAGTAAAGGAGATATAGAATACCCGGTTAATCCTTATGCTCTTTTATTGGCTATCCGAGAAGCAGAGAAAGGAAGGAAAGGTTTTGAGTTCGGCATCATCAGCGCTAAAAATACCGATTTAGAAACTCAGTGTAGATATGCCTGCGAGACGATAATAAATAATGTCAAGAGATTTTACCAGTATCTAGAGGAAGGGGAGAGGAGCGCTCTGTCCGAGCGAAGGGAGGATGAGCTTTGCTCACGCTCCGTTGAGGGGAAACCTGGGTTTCCCCTCAAATACAATGATTTTATTACCTTCTTAGGCTCCCGCTATGCTCCCGTAGGTGCAGATAACGATCCTCACAACTTAAACGCTCACTGGGTGAGAAATGTCAAGTTCTTTTATAACCAATTCACAGGAGGAAATTAAATGGAGTTAATAAAAGATTTACTCATCTTAGTTTTACCTTCTCTTTTAACTGCTGTATTTAGCTATTTAGGCATAGATAAGATTAAATTTCAGAGATATCAGAGATTAATTGAAATAGCAGAGGAAGCTGTTTTATATGCTGATGATTACTACCCCGAGAGCTCCGGGGTGGATAAGCTCAAGGAAGCTATAGAATACTTTAAGAATGCCGCTCAGAAAGCAGGACTGTGGGTAAGTGATGAGGAAGCAGAGAAGAAAGTCAGAGTAGCTTATCAAGCACTGCAAAGACAAGCACTGAACAACTTAACGAGACACCTTTTGGGGGAGTAGTAAAGGGGGAGATATTCTTTCCCCTCTCCCCAGCTGAAAGAGACCAGATAAGAGAATACGAGAGAGAAAAGAAAAGCCAGGAATTTAATAAGAAGCTAAGCAAAATAAAGCTCCCAGATATTGAAGGATACGAGGACGTTGTGGTAAGATTTGATTGGGAGAAATAAGGTAGTCCGTTTAACCGGGGTTAATGCGAGGGATAAGATGTGTTTGGTAGAATAGAAATGCAGCACAGTGGAAGTTAAAAAGTACAGCAGGAAATAGAAACTGTCAGAGTTATGAATATGATGTGCTCAAGCGATCCCTTAATTACACCTTTCGGCATCGTATCTTCTGGCATCTCATTTCGACCTTGAATGCCAGCTGTTGAGAACAAATTGTAAAGCAGTTCCGCTACTTCCTTTCCTCTTTCATTGTCTATCAATAATCCCATCTTTTATCACCACATACGCATGTCGTCTTTCTTCGACATATTCAGAATGAATTTGTATATCCTCATTTTGAGATTATATCCTGAATCAAGTTAATATACATTCTTAACTGTATTTGATCTTGTCAACCTATTGTAAGAGTATTTTTGAAATGTTTTTTCTGACTTTGACAACTCAATTTTAAAAATTTGATATACCAAGGAATAAAGACTTCCATTTGTCTATTCCACTATAGTTATTATCCGCTGCAAGCCATTCCATATTATCTTACCTCAATTGAAAGGTCTTCTCTTGTATAACCAAAAAGTGAGAGAACATCCATCGAAAGTTTCACAATACTATTGGCACTAAGATTTATTTCAACATAAATGTCCGTGCCATTAATTTTTTCTGGGATTCGTAATTCATCTTGATTTCTAGTAAAATAGGGTCTCTTCCGACCAACTAAACTAAGAACTTGTTCAAAGCTATCTCTGTGAGTAGTAAACATAATGTGACATATCTGAATAAGCATATCCTTCCACGTTTGGACTTTATATTGTGTCCCTCTAAATGTGAAAGAACTAATCGACTTACCAGTATAGCTTTCATCTTCTTGAAGCATCTTCTTTGGTATTGGAGTTTTCTCTCGAGACGAAACCCGTTTAGGAGTTTCAGGAACTAAAATCTCCATCTTTTGAACATAAGATGCTAAGAATTTTTCAACAATAATATGCTCAGGTCTATGACCACATATTTTTTCAGTTGTTTCCGCAATTAGCTCTATAAAGTTTTCATCCGATTCTTTTATTATCTTATTCCAAGCTTTTGGAAGTGTAATTTCTATCAAATGTTGTTTTTGTCTGCCTTTGTAGATAGTTTCGGCACTTACAATGGCTTTTCCAGAAACTACATTTTCTTTGGATAGAAAATCCCAAAATTTTTGAGATATCTCTTCGGCATCTTGATCATAAATCTCAATTGTATAAAATTTTCTCTGTTCCCAACTTCCTTCATGTAGAGGCAAATAAAACCACCAAGTGATTCCATTAGTCAAGACTGCAAGTTTTACGCCTTCCTGAAACGAATAATTTAGAAGTTGTTCTTGATGTTTCTCTAAATCTTCTCCAACCCTCTTGACCTCGATAAATGCCTTATTGTAATTATTATGCCTCAAAGCATAATCCACATTTTTTCCACCCACAGAGTACTCTGGATGAACCTCGTCTATATCGAACGTGTCCCAACCTAAGCAAGATAGGGCTCTCAAAATAACCACCTGTTTAGTAGCCGCCTCATCAAATGAAACGAGACGTCTATCAGATTGTATGCTCTTTATTAGTTCCAGTAGCTTCTCTTGCATTTACTCACCCCTTTATTGCAATAGCACGCATTCCTCTTGACCATGTTAAATCTTCTGAACTACATCATCAAAAGTAAACCTGGATAACAATGGCAAATTTCTCTGGGATAAGTTTAATCCCCACTCTGGCTTACTCTTCTTACCTTCATAATCATGGCTAACAAGAAGCACATCAGGTGTTAACCATGCCTCTGAGGGAATCAAGTATAACTGAGGTGGTTTGCCGTCAAAGAAAAGCACAATTGCAGCAAACAAATTCCTGCGCGGGGAGAATTTGTCTTTCTGAAGAAAGATGTATTCCGTCGATCCTCGAATGGACTTAACCTGGACATCGTAATAATTATTCTCATCTTTTCGTACTACAAAGTCTATCCCCCGATCATCCACTTCTGAATCGTATACTGCAAATCCGAAGAGAGTAAACTCCATTTTGACAAAATATTCTGCATATTTACCCAATTGGAGATGGTTCAAACGACTCCAGTTATATCTATCCATTCCCCTCATTCCGTGTAAAATACATAATTTTGCCTAATCCATTGATTCCGCAATGAGCATTTACCAAAACTTGTCCGCTTAACGCTCCACAATAATTATATAACAAAGAATTCCAAAGAGCCCAACTATTCTTGACATTGCCTAATTTTTTGATATCGTTAACGATATGGGTATTAAAATAAAAATTAAGGAGATGTGAAAAATGAAAAAGGGCATTGTTTTTTTAACCATTTTTGTAGCAATGATAGCTTTCACAGCCTGGGCAGAAGAAATGGTAGAATTAGTAGTTTGGGATCAGTTACCTCAAACAGAAAAGGTAATACTATCTTTCAATGAAAAGATGGAAAAAGAAGGTCGAAATGTAAGGGCTAGATTAGAATTAATACCTTATGAACAACAAGTCCCTAAATTTATGGCCGCCTTAAATGCAGGAAATGCTCCAGATATATATGCTTTAGATATAGTGCAATATCCATATTTTATTTCGATTGGAGCTTTTAGAGATATTACAGAATGGTACAATAAACAACCTTTTAAAGACGAGTTACCAAAGGGACTACTAGAAATGGGGTCAAAGGATGAGAAGATTTATGCTCTCCCATATTCTATAGATCTTTCAGCAATGTTATGGAATAAAGATATGTTTAAAGAAGCTGGACTAGACCCGGAAAACCCTCCCCAAACATGGTACGAATTACTGCAAGCTTCTAGAAAATTAACCATTGATAAAGATAAAGACGGAATAATTGACCAGTGGGGATTTGCTCTAGTTGGAGGAGGAGCGGGCGCATACATGTTTTGGCTGATGCCATTTATCTGGGGTAATGGTGGCAATTTGTTTGACAGTTACGGAAATGTAATTTTAAATTCTTCTAATACAAAAGATGCGTTGCAACTTTGGCATGATTTGTTGTACGATTTTAAAGTAGTTCCTACTGCTTCTATACAATATGGTTCTGGAGAAAGATATAACTTATTTGCGTCTGGAAAAATTGGCATGTTTTTAGGAGGAAATTTTAATATAACCACTTTACTCCAGGATGCTCCAAACATGGATTTTGGGGTGGCACCAATACCTAAAAATAGAGGCGATTTTTCGAGTTTTGGTGGAGGAACATTAATTGGAATTACAAGTCAATGCAAACACCCAGAACTCGCAGAAGAATTTCTTTCGTTTGCATTCCAAGATGAAATAATGATAGAAACTTTTGCTCCTAATCTATTATTACTTCCAAGACCTAGCCTGTATAACAATAAGTATTATGATAAAACGCCTCAAATGAAAGAGTTTGTGGAAATATTAAATTATGCTCAAACCCCCAAGAGTATAAAATATAATGAGCTGTACGATCCAATAGGTTATTATTTTGAAGCCTTTCTTTTAAATGAAATGCCAGTAGAAGAAGCTTTGGAAAAATGTCAAAAAGAAATAGAAAAGATCGTAAACCAGTAATTAAAAAGTAAGAGCAAAGCTTTTAAAAGATAGCTTCCTTTTAATATTAAAAGGAAGCTATCTTTTAAAATATTGTAGGATAAAAAATTTAAATCTCAATGTAAATATTTTTTATTTACTCTATTACATTTGACATACTTTAGCTTTTCACAGGAGTGATATGGGTGAAAATAAAAGTAAAGAAAACACTACAAGCTTTGTTATTTTTAATTCCAGCACTATTATTGATATCGATATTCTTTTTGTATCCTTTGGTTAATGTCTTTATTACTTCTTTCCAGGAATGGGAGGCGTTAGGAGATTCTAAGTGGATAGGTCTTGAAAACTACAAAGAAACTTTCCAAGATTCAGAAACTTGGCAAAGTTTATGGAATACTGTAATCTATACATTAATTGTTACTCCTATGATTTTTGTTCCAGCGATTATTTTTGCAGTAATTCTTATGAAAACTTCAAAAATTTCGAATTTTTTTAGAGCCTCCTTTTTTGTACCCTACGTTATATCCTTTGTAGTCGCAAGCTATATATGGCTTTGGATCTACAATGATACAATAGGAATCTTAAATTATTTACTTATTTCTTTTGACATTATTAAAGAACCGGTAAACTGGTTAGGAGGAACATGGATTTCAAGGATAATGGTTTCGCTTATGGTTTCTTGGAAAACATTTGCTTTTTCGATGGTAATATTAATAGCTGGACTTCAGGCAGTTCCTTTAGAAGTATATGAAGCTGCTAAAATGGATGGTGCAACAAAATCCCAAGAATTTTTTCACATTACACTACCCCTTTTAAGGCCGACATTAATGTTGGCTCTTATTATTTCGATTGCCGGATCTTTTAAGGCTTATGACCATTTTTATATAATGACGCAAGGTGGCCCTCTAAAAACTACCCAAACTATTGTTATGTATATAAATAAAGTTGGATTCGAATATTACGATATAGGTAGGGGTTCAGCTATATCTGTTTTATTTTTAATAATATTATTAATAATTAGCTATTTACAGTTGAAATTAGGGGGATTCTCTAATGATTAAAGTATGGACAATTGTGATTTTAAGCATATTTGTATTTGTTTTGTTGACCCCTATTTATTGGAGTATAGCCACTGCCTTTAAACCTCCTGATGAAATTATGATTTATCCTCCAACTTTTTTTCCAAGGGATACTACTTTGATACAATTTGGAAAATTGTTTACGGCAGGCGAGGGTATATTTGTTAAGTATATATATAATACATTTATAATGGTTCTGATAACTATGGCAATAACATTACCCACAAGTTTCTTGGGCGGTTATGCTTTCTCAAAGCTTGCTTTTAAAGGTAGTAACTTATTATTTTTGTTAGTTTTATCAATTATGATGGTTCCTTTCCAATCTTTATTAATTCCTCTTTATAATTTGTTAAACAAATTAAATTTACTAGATACTAAATTAGGGTTAAGCTTGGTTTATTCTACTTTTTTCATGCCTTTTTGTATTTTTATAATGAGAACTTATTTTTCTTCTTTACCTACTGCTCTCAGAGAATCAGCTGTCTTAGATGGTGCTTCAGAGTTAAAGATTTTGTTTAAAGTTTATACTCCTCTATCTCTTCCAGCAATTGCTACATCCATAGTTTATCTCTTTTTAGAAACCTGGAACGATTTTATATTATCTTTAATTTTCTCTTCTTCCAGTAAAGCTATGAATGCACAGGTTGGCATAACTATTTTTGCAAAAACTAGATTCACCCAAGATTGGGGTCTTATTAACGCTGGTTGCTTAATTACCATGATTCCACCTCTCTTATTGTTTTTGTTTCTACAGCGTTATTACATATCTGGTTTGGTTTCGGGAACGTTAAAAGAATAAAAGGAGTGAAAACTTAGATGTTTCATGACAAATATTTAGAGGATTTAAAAATAGGAGAAATAAAACCTAAGGGATGGCTATTAAAACAACTTGAATTACAAAGAACAGGACTAACTGGACACTTGGATGAAATATGGGAAGATGTCTCAGAGAATAGTGGCTGGCTTGGTGGTACGGGAGAAAACTGGGAAAGGGGGCCTTATTACATAGATGGTTTAATCCCACTATCATATTTGTTAAGTGATGAACAACTAATACGAAAATCTGAATTTTGGATTCACAAAATACTTATGAGCCAAAAAGAAAATGGTTTTTTTGGCCCTAGCGATAATACTGATTGGTGGCCGAGAATGATCGTTTTGAAAGCTTTTAAATCGTATTTTGAAGCCACAAATGACAAAAGAATTATTGATTTCATGTTAAGTTATTTGAAATATCAAAAAAACAATATAAGCCATAAACCATTAAAAATATGGGCTCATATGAGAGGAGCCGATGAGGTTATAATACTTAAGTGGCTTTATGAGATTACTCATGAAAAATTCCTTTATGAATTAGCTAAAACGTTGAATAATCAAACTGCAGATTGGAGAAGGTACTTTCAAGAATTTCCTTATCAAACTTCTATGTCTAATTATATGAATTGGAAAGAAACCGAAGAAAACATTTTAAGATTCGGGTGGGAAAATATTGAAAAAGAAAACAATGCCCTTTTTTATAAATTTCATTTCAGTCATGGGGTAAACATTGCTATGGCAATAAAAAAAATAGTAGCGGATAGCTTTTTCGAAGAATTTAATCTTTCAGATGAAACAACTAAAGCACTTACAAAGCTAAAGCGGTACCATGGATTCGTTAACGGAATGTTTAGTGCAGATGAGCACCTGAGTGGTAATAATCCCAATCAAGGTACAGAACTTTGTGCAGTTGTGGAGATGATGTATTCTCTTGAAAAAATAATTCAATTTACAGAGGATTTTTATTACGCGAATTTACTCGAAAAGATAGCATTTAATGCCCTTCCAGCGTCTATAGCACCGGATTTTAGAGCTCATCAGTATGATCAACAACCCAACCAGATAAAATGTACTATAGCAGAAAGAAATTGGTACAATAATTTAAAAGACAGCAATATTTTTGGTTTAGAGCCCAACTTTGGATGTTGCACAGCTAATATGCACCAGGGTTGGCCAAAATTTGTTAAACATATGTGGATGAGGAAGGGAGAGGAGTTTTATAAAATAATTTATGGACCATCAGAATTAAAAACTAATTTGAAAAATGGAGATATTCTAAACATTGAAGAAAAAACGGATTACCCTTTCGGCAATTCTATAACTTTTGTAATTAAGGAAAATATTTCCATACCTGTCAAACTAGTTTTTAGAATCCCTGAATGGTCCGAAGGAATAAAAATCTCACTAAACAGGAAAGATATATCTTCTGATATAAATAACGGGAGTTTTTCTATAACGAGGAAGTGGGAGAAAGAAGACATTATAGAAATAGAATTTGTGAGAAAAGTAAAATACAGTAAATGGTATAAAAATTCTGTTGGGGTAGAATTTGGACCTTTGGTGTTTGCTCTTGATCTAGATGAAAAATGGGAAAAAATTTCTGGAAATAGAATTTTTTACGATGCTGAAGTAGCTACCCAAAGTCCCTGGAACTTTGCTATTAACTGTTCCGAAGACATTAACGTTCATATGAATGAAGTTCTAGGAAATCCTTTTGATAAAAAATATAATCCTTTAGTAATGTCTTTAAAAGCTAAAAAAATTGAAAATTGGAAAGAAGAAAACAATTCAGCCGGAAACATACCGTTTAGTCCTGTTAAAACCGATTCACCCGAAGAAATAGTGAAACTTATACCTTACGGAACAGCAAGGTTGAGGATATCTGAATTTCCGTACTATGAATAAAAAATCAAGCATAAAAGGAATGTGGCCTAATTTATAACCGGAAGTTGCATCCTGTCATATAAAACCATAAACTTAGAGGTTAGTATGTAGCCATACTAAACCTGTTTTAAAATTGAAGTTTTTGTGGTAAAACATAACCCTGATTCAGGGATTAAAGATGATAAGTAGTTAAATTAGGATTTCAGATTTAAAGTTGATTTAGTATGATGTTCCTGATGCTACAATTCCCCCCGGAAGGCGGCATTAAGGATAGATTGCTCGAGGCGCTGAAGCTCTGCTTCAACCTGAGCCTGGCCTTCTTTGAGGGATTTGACCTTCTCCTCGACTTCCTCCAGATGCGCCACAATACGTCGTTGCTCTTTAAGAGGTGGAAGGGGGATAGGCAAAGCAACAAGTTCCTTCTTAGTGATCGCATTAAAAGTCGAGCCTGTTCCAGAAGTTGCCAATAGTTCTTCTATCGAACGTAAATAGAACAACAACCAGTACGACTCAAGCTCGTTGCCTACACGAAGAGCAGCAAGACCACGACCGATACAGCATCTAATGTTCGCTAAGTTGGTTGGTCCTACAGGTGCGCGAACACTAATGAGGATGTCACCCTCTGTGGCAATTTTTAGCGGTGCTGTACACCAGACACGAGGGGATGGATAAAGCTCTTCAAAATCAGATTTTCCCTGGAAAAAAGGTAGCCCTTCACCTTCTTGATTGTAAGTTTCACTTGGAGGCGATTGTCCCATAACAATCTCGCACACCTCCCCCAATTTCACCCACCGCCAACCAGGGGGGAGGGCCGTACCGGGGCGGGGAAAGACATCAAAAAGAGTGGCCTGCCAGAGGCGCTCGGTGTCCTCACGGGCTTTCTGGCGCAGGTGCCTTGCCTCCCGGATGCGCTCCATCAGCTCCTCAATTCGCGCTACAATGCGGCGCTGTTCCTCAAGAGGTGGAAGGGGAATAGGTGTTTTCCGTAACATTTCCGTGTTATACCCTGCCTGTCCTATCCACTTGTTACATCGTTGAGCAAAAAATCCTCGTTGCCATAAAGCACCTAAGGCAAGTGCTATCCACTCTCCCTTACATTGGTTTAAGTGTACCCGAATACGGGTGATATGGTTTGAGAAGGCAGCCTGCAGCTCAGTTCTCACGAGTGCTGTTTTCCCGACAAGCTCTACACTGTTTGTGTTATTGAATAACACATCGCCGGGGTATAAATATGACCAATGTTCTGGTAAAGCAGTGCTTGGAATCCGGAACTGCTGATCCAGCTTTAGCTCACCATCATTACCTATGTTATATGGACGAACATGTAAAATTTCTCCCATTTCCGCCCCTTTTTTTCTAAAAGCAAATCCGCTTTGAATGTCTGAAGCTACTTCTTCCAACTTTACCCACCGCCAACCTTCGGGAAGTTTATAAGGGCCTTCAGTCATGGTCTCCACCCCTCCTTTTTGGATTCCACAGCCCTCTTGCACTCTCGAATATCCTTACCGAATTCTTTTTGTCCAGATACAATCGCAGTGGGTTTTCCCGAATGGCGACAACCTGAGTAGCGCACATTCCTCAATTCTCTTCTCCCTTTCCATTATTGTTCCCCAGCATCCCGTCCAGCTCCTCTACAATGCTTAAAATTTCTCGCTCTCGCTCCATAAGACCCACTACTATTTCCGTTGGCGATGGTAGAGTATCTGTTGGGGGACGATTGGGGTTACGGGCGGTGAGGTCATAATCTCGCTCTTTAACCTCATCGATAGAGACAATCCATGAATTTTGAGACAAAGCAGATTGCCGCTCACCTCTACCATGGCGGCAGGCATCCCACGCCCTCCAAAGATTCCGGGCTTCTTTAAAGTGTTCATCCTGTATGGGACTCCCCTTGCTGAATCTCTTAAGACCTTCGGGGAGAGGTAACTCATAATACCAGATTTCTTGCGTTGGTCCGGGTCGCTCAAAGAAAATGAGCGCTGTTTTGACATCTGAGTAAGGGGCAAAAGTTCCGGGGGGGAGGCTTACGATAGTGTGGAGGTTGAATTGCTCAAGGAGTTCCTGCTTAACCGAGGCAAAGGCGCCACCCCGGAAGAGTGTTCCTTCTGGCACTACCATGCCACAGCGGGAGCCGTCTTCGGGCTTAAGTTTTTTCATTATGTGCTGGAGAAAAAGAAGCTCCGTAGCAGTAGCCTGAACGGGGAAGTTTGCCTGGATATGTCGCCCTTCTGTACCGCCAAAAGGAGGATTAGTAAGCACCACATCGTAGCGCTCTGATATAGAGCGGATATTCTCCTCCAGAGTATTACGACGGACAATGCGCGGGGCAGTCACCCCGTGGAGGACCATATTCATCAGGCCCAGAAGAGCAGGAAGGGGCTTTTTCTCCTGGCCAAAAAAAGTCTTTTCTTGAAGCATTCTATAATCCTCAATAGTCCGCTCATTTTTTTTCATATACAGGTAAGATTGAGCCAGAAAGCCACAGGAACCACAGGCGGGGTCATAAACTGTTTCCCCAATTTTAGGAGCTACAATCTCCACCATAAAACGGACCACCGGCCGGGGGGTGTAGAACTCACCGGCCAGTCGGTTTTCACTTCCCAGGCGCCGAAGCAACTCTTCATATACTTGAGAGACGGTGAAGATATCATCCTGACTGTGGAAATCAATACCGTTTATAATCTCGAGTACATCTTTCAGGTTGTAACCCGAGGCACAGACAATTACATTCCGCTCGGCAAAGACGCTGCGGATGGTGTCACGCAGAGGGTCACCACCTAAGCTCTGCAAGTAGGGAATTAAGCGCCCGTGGACAAACTCAATCAGTCGGTCTGCAGGCCAGTCTTTGGTAGCCCACTCCTTCCATCGTAGCTCTCCATCCAGAATGCGATTATAAGAACGCCCGGCAAGCTGATTCTGGGCTTCCCACTCATCTTCCTGAGCATCCAGGAAACGCAGGAAAAGGAGCCAGGAAAGATGCTCTAAGTATTCCATTATGCCACCACAATTGTTATCACGACGCAAAATGTCACAGGCCCGCCAAATCTCATTGGCAAGTGTCTCTTTTGTCTGGGGTCCGTTCATTAAACTGCCTCCTCAATATATATCCTTTTTCTCATCTCTCTAAGAGTTTGCTCCAGCCCGGAAAGCCCACCAAACCATTGGCTTATTTTAATAGCACCACCCCATTCCGAGAAGGGCGTAACGCTGAAGATCTCAGGTTCCAACTCATCTATGCCATTCACACGATATTTTTCCAAAAGCTCTAAGATAACCCGCCGGGCATCCTCCCGATGGCGGACGATAAAAGTCTGTTCGCGATTACGGAAGGCAGCTGCTCGCTCACTGCGGGTGCGGATAGGGCTTCCAAAGGCAATGTGGCAAAGGAGGTCGAAGACGTCGGCTTCAGACTGCCCTAAAACTTCAGCAAGCACCTCGGGATGAATGCTGGATTGTCGAAGATCCTCAATAAAGGCTTTACGGCGATTGCTATCCACCCAGATCGCCCGTAGATCACTCTGCGTGGGCGCCTCCTGGATAAGGCGTCGTCGGGTGTAGTCTCGATATTCCTCCAGGGTAAGCTGTTCTCCCGTTCCTTCAATAACAAAGACTGCCTCGTCAGCTATGGTTACCTCCAGGCCTTCCACACGAATTTTGCCGCCTCCTTTTTTTGCAGGCTTGAGGGGAACATCAACTTTGACTGTCTCATCGGCTATGGTCTCTGTGCTGATCGTCCGTCCCACAAAGCCGGTGGCATTCACAATTAGCTGAAGCCGCCCCGCCGGCAACTGTGAAAAGCGAAAACATCCATTCTCGTCTGTCACGATAGGCCCCTGCTGACTATTAGGACCTGTCCGGACACTCACTTTAGCACCAACGATGTGCTCTCCCGTGTCAACATGAAACACCGAACCTACCAGTATCGCTGTCTGCGGACCTACCGGTGGCCCGGGTGGCGATATCGGTGGCCGATCCCATTCGTCAAACAGGCGAGTTGCACCAGTATAATCAATAATCCGAAACCAATATTTGTCGGTACCAGGATTCAGGCGACTGCCACGGCCGATAATTTGTTTAAACAGAATGGGCGAGGAGAGAGTTTTCATAAAGACGATATTTCGGCACGAGGGCACGTCAACACCTGTAGAAAGGAGCTCTGCTGTAGTCGCCACCACCGGGGTAGATTTGTCCGAGTCAGCAAAAGCCTCCAGAGCACGTCGTCCCTCTTCTCCTTCTTCGGAAATGATGGGCACAGCGTAGTTAGAAAAGCCAGTCTCGGGCCCGAATTCATCTTGCAGGAGACGAGCCACCAGACGGGCATGTTCCATATCCACGCAGAAGACCATAGTCTTTTCCATCTTACCAAAGCGGCGCAAGAGTCCTGTCAGGTGACGCACCATCTCCCGGGTGCGATCCGGGAGAGTAATTTCTCTTTCAAACTGAGGTGTAGTATAGATCTCATACGGCTCAATATCTTCCGGGATAAAAACTTCTGCTCCCTGTTCAATGGCATCTTGTAGACGAAGCCCCTCTGCATCCACTGTCGTTCGCACCCGGTGAACCTTGTAGGTAGCCAAAAAGCCATCCTCAATGCCCTGACCCAGGCTGTATTGATAGGCAGGTGGCCGCCACACTCCCCTATCCGGGTGCTCTATATTAATGGTCACCTCGGGCTCCTCGGCGCAAAAGTAACTATAAGTATCGATGTTTTCGTCCTGCTTGGGAGTAGCCGTCATCCCCAGGTGGATAGCCGAACCAAAGTGGTCGAGAATTTCCCGCCAGGTCCCAAAACCCGAGCGATGACACTCGTCAATTATTACCAAATCAAAGAAATCTGACGGAAACTTTTTGAAAAGCCGGCAACCTTGGTTGTCCGGGCTCCATAAGGTTTGATAAATTCCAAAGTAAAGATCTTTAGTTAGCCTAACAGGATGACCCTCGATTTTATAGCGAGGCTCATCAGTGCCATCGGCAAAGGGCGAGAAAGTATTATAGGCCTGGTCACGCAACACCACCCGATCAGCCAAGAAAAGAACTCGGGCAGGCTTTTCGGGATGGAGCCTTTGCAACCAACCGGATTTGATAAGCTTCCATATGATCTGAAAAGCCACAAATGTCTTTCCGGTTCCTGTGGCCATGGCAAGCAGCACTCGTTTTTGACCCCCCACCAAGCGCTTGATCACCTCACGAATGGCCACCTCCTGAAAATAGAAGGGACGCTTTCCACACACGCTCTCCGGACAATAGGAACAAAGGAGAGGGTTGGTCCGTTTATAAGTGCCATAGGGAGAAGGATCTTCTGCAACCTGTTGAAGCATCTGTGCTCTGGGTATCCCAAAGTTACGTTGCCATCTGCTCCACAAATCTTCAGGAGTCGGAAATTGGTCTAAGTCTCGACTTGAGTTGGTGAAGAAGTCATATTCAATGATCTTATAGCCATTTGTAGCATAAGCGAAGGCTAATCCCAGGTCCTGTGCATAATGTTTAGCTTGCTCTAAGCCTGCCTCGGCAGGCTCAGATTCTGCTTTGGCCTCAATCACTGCAATGGGAAAAGCATCGCTCAAGCGAAGGAGGTAATCCACCTTCCTCGCTTCGCCCCTGATTACCCGATCACCTCTGAGTATCACACGCCCCTGGGTGTATTGCTGATCCCTCACGTAGTAATGCTCGCGAGTAACCTGAGTGTCTGCCCAACCCGCGGCGCGCAGCTTAGGGTCGATTAACGTTGCCCGGGTGTCGGCTTCATTTTTCATACGGTTTTCTCCATCTGAGTTGTGAGGTTATTAGCCTGATCTTTCCCTCCATTCCCGATACTAAGCAAAAAGAGCACCTATCTTTCCACTTCCCACCGGGATTACCATCAAAGCCAGCTTAGTGACAAAGCTCGCGGTCTTGCCAGTGTTCCGATAAACAGATATTCCAACCGGCTGATAGTTCCTTTCTGAAGCACCCATCTAGCCACAAGGCAAATTTATCATTGCACCTTCATATAGTTTATATTTAAGTAACAGTAGATGTCAAGAAAGCGAGGGCTTTCGGATAGCGCCAATTCATTGTAGGAGTATTTTTATTTCCCCTCTATTATTAGCTTTTGAGACTCTTTCCATCCAGTATCAGATGATAATATATCCATCCGGGGGGGGGAAGTAAGCTTAAAAAGCCAGCTATGTTGGGTTAAAAACCACTGAGGGGGAAAGCTTCCCTCGGTAAAAAATCTCTGGATTCCCGATTGAAGATTTCGGGAATGACGGATGAGGTGGATGCCTGATAAAAACGCTCAGGCATGACGGATGAGGTGGATGCCTCACTAAATTTCAGGCATGGCGGAAGAGGGATTTATCTACCAGAAATTGATTCAAAATCAACGCATAAAATGAACTACAGAAGTTGCTGAAGCACGTGTGTTTACCGGCGAGGCAAAAAGGGGAGTGGTGCAGCAGCTGATATCAGGAAGGAATTAAATCAGGAAAAAGAGCACTGCTTGGACAAGAGCCTACTTGATAGTTTCTAAAAAGCTTTCCGGGGTAAAAGCTGTTAACTTGCCCTTTATCTTATTTACTATGTTGATGAAATCTCTATCTCTTGATACTAAGAAGCCAGAAATTTTATCAACTACACTTAAGTAAATAGCATCAAATGGATCTAACATGTGCGATGCTTGAAAGTTAAAACCAGTAATAAGATCAGTTTCCTCGGGAATAATTATCCCAAAATTATCAATTTCCCCCAAGTCTCTAATTACCTCTTCTATTTCCAGTTCCGTCCACTTTTTCTTTCTTCTTAAAACAAACCTTATCTCCATGATATTGATTAGCGTGGTATAAAGAACAATTTCTTCCTTCTCTGCCTTCTTTAAGATTTCATAGGGAGCTTCCCAGAGGGTCTCTCCTTCTTTGGTAACCTCTTTACATAACCAGTTGAGAATAACATCAGTATCTAAAAAGCTTTATAGTTAACCGTAAAACTAATTATAATGACTATGAGGGGGCGTGCCCCCTCATAACCCCCAAAAAGATAAAAACATAAAAAACAACTGAGGAAGGGAAAAAATCTCCCTACAATTAGGGGGTAAAAACCCCCTAATAACCCCCAAAAGCAAAAGACTAAAACTCAAAAATAAATACAAACAAAAGACTACTGAGGGAGAAAACATCCCTCAGGGGGAGAACCCCTTTATAATCCCCCAAAAGACAAAGAACAAAGAAACAAAAAATAAAAGCAAAAAACTACTGGATAAACTATAGTATCCCTCACTGTCTACGACGTAAGATAAAGGCACAATAGATGATAAAGACTATAAACTATAAGGGGGCAAAGCCCCCTTATAAACCCCAAAAAACTTAGAAACAAACACAAAAGACAAGAACCACAGAGAAAGACTTTGTCTTTCTCTGTGAGTAACAACCTTGAGTTTTTGACTTCCGGTGTAATTTACTTTTTAAAAGTTTTAACAGTTTAACAAGTTTTGCGGGATACTATAATACTTCCCATATCCAGTGCTTCTTAATTCTTTCAACAATTCAGTGCTGGTTTTTTCTTCTTCCAAAGCAAATTTTCCCAGAAGTTTATCGACGATATCTACCTTCTCTTTTTTTATCACTTCATACCCGAGGTTTTCCATAAATTTAACCATCTCTTTTACATCCATGAATTTCACCCCTCTTACTCAATTTTTATTATACTATGGGCAATAAGGGGAGTAAATCCCTAATTATCCCGGAAAAACTAAAACTTAACCCCGAAAAAGACAGACAGCTTGCGACGGAGGCAAAAGATAGAAGAAAAAACACAAAAAAGACAAAAATAACCCGGAGGAAAAGCCTCTGTGTCGTCACCCCTGAATGTCTCTATCAGGAATCTGAACTATAAAGGGGAGACCCCTTTATAAACCCCCGGAAAAGTGAAAGACAAAAGACAGACAGCCTACGGCGTAGAATTAAAACATGAAAGGCAAAAAACCAAAGAGTAAAAACCACTGAGGGGAAAAGAATCCCTCAGTGCCTACGACGTAAGAGTAAAGACTTAAAAACTAAAAGCAAAAAGAGTAAGCATAAAAAACTACTGGGAGAGGAAATACATCTCTCCCAGTACAAAGGGGAAAGAATTCCCCCTTGTAAACCCCTTTCTTTTCGTCAGTACAAATGACTCCTCATCCGTCATTCCTGAATGTCTCTATCAGGAATCCAAACAATGGGAGGTGACGCCCCTACACTTCCAAAAAGAAAGAAAAAGCAAAAACTTAGATTCCCGATTAAAGATTTCGGGAATGACGAAGAGGCAATGAGGGGGTAAACCCCCCTCATAACCCCCGGAAATAAAGAAAAGCTGGAAAAACATAATAAGGAACAAAGATTACTGAGGGAGAAAAAGCATCTTCCTCAGTGGGGCTCTGCCCCCTTATAACCCCCCGGGAAAGCGAAAAACAAAAGACAAAAACTTTAAAACCAAGATTACTGAGGAAGAAAAAGCATCTAAGGAAGCTACCCAACGAGGCTCGCGATTGACCCTCCAGAGACCTATCGGAGAAGATAAGTAACACACTGAATATAAAGAGATTATAAGGGGTTTTGTAGGATACCGCAAAAAAACTGGCTCCCCGGGCAGGACTCGAACCTGCAACCCTCCGGTTAACAGCCGGATGCTCCACCATTGAGCTACCGAGGAGCGGCTACATCAAGGATTATAGAGAACTTATTCCGTTTCGTCAAGATAGTCACGCAATTTTTTGCTACGAGTGGGATGCCGAAGCTTCCTCAAAGCCTTAGCTTCAATCTGGCGAATTCTTTCTCTGGTTACTCCAAAAATCTGCCCTACTTCTTCTAAAGTATGAGGTCTTCCATCCTCCAAACCAAAGCGAAGCTTTAAAACCTTTCTCTCTCTATCGGTAAGAGTATTCAAAACATTATCTAACTGCTCCTTCAAAAGGGAGTAAGAAGCAGCTTGAGGAGGAGCAAGCGCTCCAGTATCTTCTATAAAATCACCCAGGTGGCTATCCTCTTCCTCCCCAATAGGAGTCTCAAGAGACAAAGGTTCCTGAGCTGTTTTTAGTATCTCTCTAACCTTATCCGGAGTGATACCCATTCTCTCCGCTATCTCTTCAGGAGTAGGCTCTCTTCCTAACTCTTGAACCAATTGCCGAGCAGTTCGAGTAAGTTTATTAATAGTCTCTACCATATGAACCGGTATACGAATGGTCCGCGCCTGGTCAGCAATAGCTCGGGTGATAGCCTGCCGAATCCACCAGGTAGCATAAGTGCTGAATTTATAACCCTTTCGATAATCAAACTTCTCTACTGCCCGGATTAAGCCTAAATTGCCTTCCTGAATAAGGTCCAGAAAGAGCATACCTCTACCTACATATTTTTTAGCAATACTTACTACCAGCCGTAGGTTAGCTTCGATGAGTTTCCTTTTGGCTTCGGGGTCTCCTTTTTCCACTCTTTTGGCCAACTCTACTTCTTCCTCGGGTTTCAAAAGAGGAACTTGCCCAATTTCTTTCAGATACATTTTTACCGGGTCATCGACCCCTATACCTTTTATATCCTCAAAGTAAAAATCTTCTGCTTCTATGGTAGGTTGTTCTTCCTGCAAAGCTTCTTCATCCGAAACTTCAATGCCCAAACCCAAAAGGGTATTATAAACATCATCCAGTTTATCTACATTTATAGCTTCATTACCCAAAGCATCATTTAGCTCTTTAAAAGTAATATAACCTTTCTGTTTTCCTCTTTCCATCAAAGAAGAAATTTCCGGGGAAGACTTATTCTTATTATCACCGCTCAATCGCATCTCTCCTCTCTTCACTCTACCTTTTCAATTTTTCTCTCTCTTGCGAGAGTAAATGATAGTATTGCAATTTTTCTTCATTGGTTTCTCGAGAAAGTTCTTCTTGCACTTTTTGCATTTCCTCTTCCACTGAGGCTAATTTCAGCCGACGTATCAAGTCCTCAACCACTTCCTGGTTTAACCCTACCTGCAAATCTTCTCGAGTCATTATCTCTGCTACACAGCGAGACAAGTCTTCATCACCAGAAAAAATGTCTATCAAATCAGAAGGAGAAAGATTGCTTTCTCTTTGAGAATCAGAAAGAGCATTAAAAATACGACGATGTTGAGATAGAGAAAAATTGCTAACTTCCAATTCTCTACCAATTGTTTCCCGCCAAAACTGGCTTTCTATCATAGCTCGCAAAAGCATTTTCTCTGCTTTTACCTTACCTGACTCTTTAGCCGTAAAAGATTTTAAAATAGCTTCAGGAGTCCTTTCTTGTCTTAATGCACTATAAATTATTGATTCCCCTACTTTTAATTTCTCTGCTAAATAACTAATTTTTAAAGACCTCTCTACCGGGTCTTTAATTGATTGCACAAAAGGAACTATGCCTTTAATAATTTTTGCCTTGGACTCTAGAGAATTAAAACCATAATCTCTAATAAATAATTCCAATTGAAAATCAAAAAGAGTAGGAGCTTCATTTACAATCTTCAAAAACTCATCTTTTCCTTTCTCCCGCAAAAAAGAATCAGGGTCATGAGGTGAGGGAATAGATGCCACTTTTACTGTTATACCCTGTTCCTGGAGAATGTTTATACCTCTCACTGCCGCTTTCTGCCCTGCTATATCTGAATCATAACAAATAACCACTTCTTCAGCATAACGATGCAAGAGTATAGCCTGATCTCGAGTAAGAGCAGTACCCATAGAAGCTACGCAATTATTAACCCCTTCCTGGAAAAGAGTAAGGAAATCCATATATCCTTCCACCAAAATTGCCTGGCGAGAATGCTGAATAAAACTCCGCGAGGCAAACAGACCATAAAGATTATGTCCCTTGGAAAAAATCGGGGTATCAGAAATATTAACATATTTGGGCTCTTCCCCTTTTAGACTTCTTCCCCCAAACCCTACTATTCTTCCCTGAGCATCATGTAAAGCAAAAGTAATTCTACCTCGAAAACGGTCGAGAAGTTCCCCACCTCTTGTTACTACTCCTACACCAGCTTTAATTAAATCTTGCCCTGAAAAACCAGCCTTCATTAAATAGGCAATAGATTCTTTACCCGAAGCTGGAGAAAAACCAATACCAAACTGCTCTACTATTTCGGGCCGGAGCTCTCTTTTTTCATAAATATAAGAGCGAGCAGTGGCAGCTAACTCTTCTCGGGGGTTCAACAAACACTGATAATAATAGCTACTTAAAGTTTCGTTTAGCAGAAAAAATTTGTCTCGTTCTTTGGTTTGCCGGGTGCTACCTCTCGACGAGGTGGGTAGCTCCATACCGCACTTCTGAGCCAAAAAAGCCACTGCTTCAGGAAAAGTCAAATTTTCCATTTTCATTACAAAAGTGAAAATATTGCCACCTACCCCACATCCAAAGCAGTGGAAAATCCCTTTCTCGGGAGAAACCAAAAAAGAAGGGGTTTTTTCTTCATGAAAAGGGCACAGAGCACGGTAGTTACGACCGGCAGGTTGAAGACTAACATAGTGAGAAATAAGCTCCACCATATCTACGCGGCTCTTAATCTCCTCTAAATACTGGTCATCAAATATCAACTAAACCACCTAGGCCTCCTTTAAAAGGGTAAAACCGATATTTCCTTATCGCCACTCCTAAAATTAAACCACTTTTAAAAAGATTTGCGTTTGGAGAAGGACTATATCATTCTAATTAAATCTTTTCTCCCTCGGGAATATTCCCGAGGGAGAAAAGCAAAAGGTTAGCGCATGAAAAGAGGAGCAAATACCAAAGCCACAATGGACATAAGTTTAATCAATATATTAAGAGAAGGACCAGCAGTATCTTTGAAAGGATCGCCCACGGTATCTCCTACTACCGCTGCAGCATGAGTAGGAGTTCCTTTTCCTCCTAAATTTCCTGCTTCTATGTATTTTTTGGCATTATCCCATGCTCCTCCAGCATTGGCCATCATAATAGCTAAAAGAAGACCGGTGGTAATTGACCCAGCCAGCACTCCTCCTAAAGCTTCTTTCCCTAAAACTAAACCTACAATGATAGGCACTGCTACTGCTAGAATACCAGGGAAAATCATCCGGGTAATAGCTCCCCGAGTGCTGATATCTACACACCGAGCATAATCAGGTTGAGCTTTTCCTTCCATTAATCCCTTTATTTCCCGGAACTGACGTCGCACTTCTTCTACCATCTTAAAAGCAGCAGTTCCTACTGCCTTCATAGCAATTGAAGAGAAAAGGAAGGGCATCATTCCTCCAATGAACAGTCCTACTACGGTGTAGGGATGCAAAAGGTCTATAACAGTTAAACCTACAGTTTGCGAATAAGCTACGAATAAGGCAAGAGCAGTGAGAGCTGCAGAGGCAATGGCGAAACCTTTACCTATAGCTGCTGTGGTGTTTCCCAGAGAGTCTAAAGAATCAGTAACTTTACGCACTTTGGGGTCTAAGCCAGCCATTTCAGCAATGCCTCCGGCGTTATCAGCTACCGGGCCATAAGCATCTACTGACACTGTCATAGCTACGATGGAAAGCATACCTAAACCGGCTATAGCAATACCATAAATCCCTGCCGCCCAGTAAGCTATGAGGATAGCAGCACACACTAAAAGAAGAGGGAAAACAGTGCTTTCCATACCCAGAGCCAAACCATTAATTATTACTGTAGCCGGACCAGTTTTAGCCGCATCTGCCAGCTGTTTCACTGGTTTATAATCGCTAGCAGTATAATATTGAGAAAGGAGACCAATGGCGATACCAGCTATAAGACCAGAAATAGTGGCTACAAATGGACCCAGGGCTTTCCCGGTTCCCAAACCCCGGAACACTAACAGAGAAGAAATCAAAATAAAAATAGCAGTGAGAATAGCACTGATGTAAGTTCCCCGGTTAAGAGCAGGTGCTAAATCTTTTTCGTTTTTGGCTTTCACGAAGAGACTCCCAATAATAGAAGCCACTACTCCCAGGCCAGCAAGAAGAAGAGGAAATACTACCCCGCTTACTCCTCCATATACTGCTCCAGGTATAGCACCCAATACCATAGCAGCTACGATGGAACCTACATAAGATTCAAAGAGGTCAGCTCCCATTCCGGCCACGTCTCCTACGTTATCGCCTACGTTGTCAGCGATAACTGCCGGGTTACGAGGGTCATCTTCGGGAATTCCCGCTTCTACTTTACCCACGAGGTCTGCTCCCACATCAGCAGCTTTAGTGTAAATACCTCCACCCACACGGGCAAAGAGAGCAACGGAGCTCGCTCCTAAAGCAAAACCATTGATGACATTCGGGTCTTTGGTAATGAGAAATAATATACCCAATCCCAGAAGACCAAATCCTACCACGCACATTCCCATAACTGAACCCGAAGAAAAAGCAACTGTTAAAGCATCACTTATGCTTTTAGAGGCTGCCTGGGTGGTGCGACAGTTACTGCGAGTGGCCACTCTCATACCTACAAAACCAGCACCTACAGAGCAGATAGCGCCACACACAAAACAGATAGCTTCCGTTACTCCTCGTGTAAGGGCCAGAAGAATAAACATACCGATAACAAAGAAAACCAGAAAGGAATATTCTCTTTTCAAGAAAGCCATAGCTCCTTCCTGGACGGCTTTAGATAAACTCTGCATTTTCTCGTTTCCCGGATCAAAAGTGTCAATCCGACGGATGAGGAAAATAGCATAAATAACAGCAATTAAACCAGCAATAGGAGCAAAAACTGCAATTCCCATAATGTCTACCTCCCTTTGTAAGTTATTTAGTCAGTATTCCTTCTTCCTTCTTCAGGCCAGGAAGAAGGAATAAAATATTTTTGATAGATGTATAAAGCATACCTATCCGTCATTCCCGAAATAAAGTCACAAACCGACTGCTGTAAGTCGGTAGTTCCTTTCTTATATAGTTTATATTCTCTCTCTAAAATATTCGGGTGCTCTAAAAAAAACCGATACAGTTCTTTAACCAGCCTCTTAGCTTTATCTCTTTCTGCTTTTTGTTCTTCACTTAAGTACACTCTTTCAAAAAGAAAGCGACGTAAAATCTCTGTGGCTTCTCGCACTTCGTCAGTCATCTTAACCACTGGCTGGTTAAAACTATTTAAGACTAAGTCCTTAACCATCCGGTCTATCCGCTCCCGATGAGTATACCCTAAAACTTCTAAAGCTAAAGCAGGAAGCTCATTTTCCTTTATAACCTTACCTCGCAGGGCATCATCAATATCGTGGTTAACATAAGCCACCACATCCGCCCACCGCACCACTTGTCCTTCGAGAGTAGAAGGAAGTTCTTCGGCACTAAAAACCAAATCTTCAGCCCAGGTTTTGGAGTGTTTAGCAATTCCCTCTCTCACTTCCCACGTGAGGTTAAGACCTTTCCCATCTTTTTCCAAAAAGTCTACCACTCTTAAACTCTGCTCATTGTGCCTGAAACCTTGAGGTTGAAGAACCTCATTAAGCGCTTCTTCTCCAGCATGTCCAAAAGGAGTATGCCCCAGGTCATGACCCAAGCTAATTGCTTCTACTAAATCTTCTTGCAAACGTAAAGCTCGAGCCACAGTCCGGGCAATCTGCGCTACTTCTAAAGTGTGGGTTAAGCGAGTGCGATAATGGTCACCTTCGGGGCTTAAGAAAACCTGACTTTTATGTTTCAAACGCCTAAAAGACTTAGAGTGAATGATACGGTCTCGGTCCCGCTGGAAACAGTTTCGCAGCTCACATTCTGCTTCTTCTTTTTCTCTTCCCTGACTATTAGTGCTCAAAGTGGCAAACGGTGATAGTATCTCCTTCTCTTTCGTTTCCCAAAACTTTTTGATATCTGCGATTGTATTTGCCACCGCCTCACCCACTCCTTTGGCTCTTTATCCCCTACCCCATTCCGGGGTAGGGGATAATCCAACTCAAGCGTCAAACTTCTTGTTACTCTCTTCGCCCTCTAAAGCCGCATGAGCAGCAGCCAAACGGGCAATAGGCACCCGGAAAGGAGAACAGCTGACATAGTTCAGGCCAATTTCGTGGCAGAATTTCACTGACCTTGGTTCTCCTCCATGCTCTCCACAGATTCCACATTTTAGGTTGGGACGAGTGCTGCGACCTTTTTCCACTCCCATCCGCATCAATTGCCCCACTCCTTCCTGGTCTAAAACCTGGAAGGGATCTTCTTCTAATATGCCATTCTCCTCATAGAAGAATAAGAACTTACCTTCCGCATCATCCCGGCTGTAGCCAAAAGTCATCTGAGTAAGGTCATTGGTTCCAAAAGAGAAGAACTCAGCATATTCGGCAATCTGGTCTGCCACCAGCGCTGCCCGAGGAACTTCAATCATAGTCCCAAAGCTATAGTGAACATCTACCTGGTATTTATTAATGACTTCTTGAGCTACCTGGTCTAATCTTTCTTTCAAGATTTTAATTTCATTACGGTGACCAACCAAAGGAATCATAATCTCGGGAAGAACTTTAATTCCTTCTTGAGACAACTCGCAAGCGGCTTCCATAATGGCTCTAACTTGCATTTCTGCAATGTCAGGATAAAGAATAGTCAAACGGCAGCCCCGTAAACCTAACATAGGGTTACTCTCATGCAGTCCTCTTACTACTTTAAGTAGTTGCTCTTTTTCTTCTAACTCTGGACCAGTTATTCCTTTGGCTCGCATAGTAGCTACTTCGACAAGAAGGTCTTCTAACTTAGGCAAGAACTCATGCAAGGGGGGGTCAATCAAACGAATGGTAACTGGTTTACCTTTCATAACCCGGAGTATTTCTTTAAAGTCTCCCTTTTGCATAGGACCAATCTTAGAGAGAGGTTCTTTTCTTTCTTCAGCGTCTTGAGCCATAATCATTTTTTGCACCCAGGGCAAGCGCTCCTGAGCCATAAACATATGCTCAGTCCGGCAAAGACCAATTCCCTCTGCTCCAAATTCCAGTGCTTTTTTAGCATCTGCCGGGGTATCGGCATTAGCTCGCACTCCTAAACGGCGGAATTTATCTGCCCAGGAAAGAAGAGTTTGAAAATCAGAAGACAATTGAGGAGGAATAGTTTTAACCTGACCTAAAATGACTTCTCCTGTACTTCCATCGATAGTGATATAATCGCCTTCTTTTACTACTACTCCGTTCGCTGAAAACATTCTCTTATCCAGATCGATTTTAATTGTCTCACAACCAGCTACACAGGGTTTACCCATACCCCGGGCTACTACTGCGGCGTGGCTGGTCATTCCACCTCTACTGGTTAAAACTCCCTGTGCTGCCACTACTCCATGGATATCATCAGGAGTAGTTTCCGGTCTTACGAGGATAACTCTCTCACCGTTATTGCCTAACTTCTCTGCTTCATCAGCATCAAAAACTACTTTTCCATAAGCTGCACCAGGAGAAGCCGGTAACCCTTTGGCTAATACCTTCAGAGATTGACTGCGATCAATACGAGGATGAAGTAGTTGATTGATTTGCTCTGGTTCTACTCTTTTCACTGCTGTTTTTTCATCAATTAATCCTTCTTTAACCATATCTACAGCAATCTTAATGGCTGCCTGAGCAGTTCTCTTTCCGGTTCTGGTTTGTAAAAGATAAAGTTTACCTTTTTCAATAGTAAACTCAAAGTCTTGCATATCTTTGTAATGCTTTTCTAATATTTCATAAACCTTCTTTAGCTCTTCAAAAACCGGAGGAAGGTCTTTTTGCATTTCTATGATGGGTTTAGGAGTTCTAATACCGGCTACTACATCTTCTCCCTGAGCATTCAAGAGATATTCCCCGTAGTATTCTTTTTCTCCGGTTGAAGGGTTACGAGTAAAGCCCACTCCGGTTCCAGAATCGAATCCCATATTTCCAAAAACCATCATTTGAACGTTTACTGCTGTTCCCCAATCTTCGGGGATATTGTTGAGTTTCCGGTAGGTGATGGCTCTCTTATTATTCCAGGATTCAAAGACGGCGTTGATGGCTCTACGTAACTGTTCTTTGGGGTCTTGAGGAAAATCTTCTCCTGTTACTTTTTTATAAAGTTCCTTGTATTTGTTGATTACTTTGTTTAGAGCATTGGCATCCAAATCGGTATCCAGTTTAGCTCCTACTTCTCTTTTTACTTCGTCTAAAATGGCTTCAAATTCATCGTGACTTATTCCCATTACCACATTACCAAACATTTGAATGAAACGGCGATAACAGTCATAGGCAAAACGGCGGTCGTTGGTGAGCTGAGCTAAGCCTTCTACCACTTGGTCATTAAGACCCAGATTAAGAATGGTGTCCATCATCCCGGGCATAGAAGCCGGAGCACCGGAACGGACCGAAACCAAAAGAGGATTTTTGGGGTCGCCAAATTTCTTGCCCGCTCTTTCTTCTAGAAGCTTTAAGTTCTCTTCTACCTCTTCAGCCAGCCCTTCTGGCCAGGTTTGATTATTCTTATAATAATGATTGCAGGCTTCGGTGGTAATAGTGAATCCTGGAGGCACCGGTAAACCGATACGGGTCATTTCTGCTAAGTTCGCTCCCTTGCCCCCCAGGAGTAGTTTCATTGAAGCATTGCCTTCGCCAAAAAAATAGACGTATTTCTTCTTACTCATCGCGTTTCCTCCCTCTTTCTTTTAATTTGGCTTATAATCATGCTTACCAAATCTTTATTGCTCAAACCGGTTATATTTATTACCTGACAACCCAATCGGTCATAAACTCTCTGCGCAAAATCTAATTCTTTCTTCACCACCTCTTTCTGAGATTTACCCAAAAGAGCATCTAAACCCAGAGCTTTAATTCTTGCTTCTCGCACGCTAGATAGATAGTCAGCGTCCATTGTCAAACCTATCACCGGTTTATTTAAATAATGAGTCATTATCTCTTCAAAGTGAGGAGGAAGAGGTAGGCCGGGGTCCAACATTAAAAAAGCCGCTTTAACTCCTCTTTCTGCCAACATCAGTATCCCTTCTTCTCGGCGGGGATACCATACCCCTAAAAGAATTATATCGGCCTCATCTAAGTTGGAGACACTAAACCCACTACTCTCTTTCCAGGCGTATTCTAAAGCTTCTACTTTAGGAGATAGTTCTTCTTCTGAACGGCGGAAAAGACCGGGAGTTCCTCGAGGCTGACGAGAACTGACTTTTTTTAATACCTCTACCACCGGTCCCAAAAGGTCTATAGCCAATATTCCTCGATTCAATGATTCGGCTCGTAAGGCTTGAGCTAACTCTTCATTTACCACCGTATAAGCTACCACATCTTTTTGGGGCTGCACTATATCTAGAATGCTGTATATTTCTTCCCGGTTACGAATATGGGTAAAACGCATAATATTGACCCGAGGCAGGTCAAATTGCAAAAGAGCAGCCTGCACTACCGATGTCGCAGTCTTACCCGTTCCATCAGAAATCACAAAAATATTGAAATCGTCGCTCGCTTTATAGGCCGAACTCGTCTCTCCCACTTTATTCTCCCTCTATTACTATCTGAGATAAGTCAGCTAAATCCTTCCACAAGTTTACCACTTTTTTCATTAAATTTAAGCGATTTTCTCTCAAATCTTTTTCTTCACACATCACCAAAACCTGGTCAAAAAACTGATTAAGCACCGGTACCAAAGAGTAGAATATCTCAAAAGCAGAGAGGTAATCTCCTCCTGCCACTGCTTGGTTAAAACTCTGCTCTACTTTTTGCAAATTTCGGTATAATTCTATCTCTAAGTCTTCTCGCAACAAGTCTTCTCGCAAATTCTCATTTCCAGAAAACCCTTTACTGATATTGTTAGCCCGGGTAAAGCCCGTAACTATCTCAGATAAAAATGACTTTCTTTCTCTTCTCAACTTCTCGAGAACCTCTGCTTTTTTAAACGCTTCATAAAGGTCATCAACGGGGGTATTCAAAACCGCATTCACCACTGAATAATTAAAACCAGCGTTCAAAAGACGCAAACGAAGGCGATTAAAGAGGAATTCAACTACTTCAGCTTTTATTTCCCCATCTCCCCTCATTAAGCCTTGCTCAGTTAAAAAGAGAATATTTTTCTCTACCCAGGAAGATAACGGCACATACCACTGGCAATGTAAAATAATATTCACAATTCCCTGTGCCATTCTTCTTAAACCCCAGGGGTCTTGAGAGCCACTCGGCATTTTACCCAAGGAAAAACTGGAAACTATATTATCCATCTTATCCACCAAAGAGAGAATCGTCCCCGCTATGGTAGTAGGATAATTTTCTTCTCCCGGTAGAGGATAATATTGCTCTTCTAAGGCGATGGCTACTTCTTCTTCCTCTCCCTCTAAAAGAGCATACACTTTACCCATATATCCTTGGAGTTCGGGAAGCTCTTTTACCATCTCACAAGTGAGGTCGGCTTTAGATAAACGAGCGGCTTCTTCAGCCCGTTTTATTCTCCCCGAATCAAAACCTAACTCCTCTCCTAAGTAGCGGGCTAACTTCTCCAATCGTTCCACTTTTTCTTTCATAGTTCCTAAAGATTCCTGGAAAATAACCCCGGAGAGAGTTTCCACTCTCTCTCTCAAAGGCTTTTTCCTGTCCTCCTCAAAGAAAAACAGTGCATCTTCTAATCGAGCTTTAAGCACCCGTTCGTTTCCCTTTACTATCTTTTCTCCTCCCTCTCGGGGTCGGTTTAAAACTATAAAGAAAAAGGGCAGCAGTTCCCCCTGGTCATCAACACAAGCAAAATATTTCTGATGATGCTTCATAACTGTAGTAAGCACTCGATGAGGAAGCCTAAGATACTGGGAATCAAACCGGCCAGTTAGAGCGTCAGGGTATTCCACCAAAAAATTGACTTCTTGAATTAAACTCTCATCTTTTAGCCAGTGACCCCCTATTAACTGTTCTTCTCTGGTCAGAGCTTCTTCAATTTTCTTTCTTCTCTCTTCCTGAGAAACTATGACTTTTGCTTCCTCCAAAGAGGAAAAATACTGAGAGGTTTCCTTCAATTCTACAGGTCCGGGGCTAAGAAAACGATGTCCCTGGGTAAAACGAGAAGCGCTCACCCCGGCTATTTCAAAATTTATCTCTTTATCTCCCCACAGGGCACAAATCCAGCGAATAGGACGAACAAAGCGAAAGTTCCCCTCCCCCCAGAGCATAGAACGGGGGAACTCTAAAGAAGAGATAAGTTGAGAAAGCACTGAGGGCAAAATCTCTTCCACCAACTTTCCTTCTTCTTTTTTCACTCCAAAAACATAAACCCCTCTTTCTGTTTCTTTGACCACCAAATCAGATAAATCGATACCTTGAGAGCGAGCAAAAGCATAAGCAGGTTCCAAGAATTCTCCGGTTTCAGAAATAGCCACTTTCTTGGCTGGACCCTTGACTTCCCGAAAAACCGGGTCTTGTCTTTCGGCCACTCCTTGGAGATAAATAGTCATCCGTCGAGGTGTACCCACCACCGCTATCTCTTCATAGCTTAGACGTGCCTCTTTGAAGCCTCGAGTAAATTTAGTTTCCCACTCCTCAAAAATATCAGCTATCAGGCTAGTAGGCAGCTCTTCCATTCCTATCTCCAACAAGAGATCTCTTTTGGCCATTTATCTTTACCTTTCCCTTTTAATATCGCTAAAATTCTCCAACTTTTATGGAGGAAGAAAAAGGGAAACCCAGAGCCTTTCTTCCCTCCAGATACAACTGAGCACAACGGTTGGCTAATTGCCTTATTTTTCCCATATATTGGTTTCTTTCCATCACGCTTATTCCTCCACCAGCATCTAAGAGGTTGAAAACGTGAGAGCATTTCAAAACGTAATCATAAGCTGGAAGCACTAACTTTTTATCTAACAATCTTCTAGCCTCTTCTTCATAAAGCCCGAAGAGGGTAAAAAGAACAGAAGAGTTGCTTTCATCAAAACTATATATAGAGTGTTCCTTTTCTTCCTGGAGGCGAATATCTCCATAAGTCAAATATTCGTTCCATTGCACTTCGAACACATTTTCCTTTTCCTGCAAATACATAGCCATTCTTTCTAAACCATAGGTGATTTCTACAGCAATAGGTTTTACATCTATCCCTCCGGCTTGTTGAAAATAAGTAAACTGGGTAACTTCCATTCCATCCAACCACACCTCCCAGCCCAAACCCCACGCTCCTAAAGTAGGAGATTCCCAGTTGTCTTCCACAAACCGGATATCGTGTTCTTCCGGTTTAATGCCCAGGTGAAAAAGGCTTTTTAGATACAAATCCTGAATATCGGAAGGCGAAGGTTTGATGATAACCTGAAATTGATAATGTTCATAAAGCCGGTTAGGATTCTCTCCATATCGGCCATCAGTAGGACGGCGAGAAGGCTCACAATAGGCTACTCTCCAGGGCTCCGGCCCTAAAACCCGCAAAAAAGTAGCCGGATTCATAGTGCCTGCCCCCACTTCCACATCATAAGGTTGAGCAATAACGCAACCCATTTTTTTCCAGTAATCACTAAGAGTCAGGATAATGTCTTGAAAATACATAATTTCCTTGCTAACTAAGCTATGTTTTTCAGCATAGCTTGCTGAGATTCTTTTATCCCGCCCTTTCTCGGCTGCCTTTCCTCAGCTCGCGGTTTTAAGACAGCCCTCACTATAGCCCAGAATAACCTTTATAAACCATTAAAAAGAGGCTCCTTGGTGGCTAGGAAAACAAACTCCAAAAGATACTACTTTACTTTCTCCTAAGCACACCAAACTGAGAATATAGCAATTTTAGAAAATCCTGTCAACTGGAAAAAGCTATTTCCTGGTAATGAGACTGAAAATCATACCAGCTTCCTATTTTATCTCCTACCTCGTAGCTAAGATAATCAGAAAGTATTTTATCTAAGCTCTCAAACTGAGGAGAGCTGAGCTTAAGCGAGGAGGAATTCCCTCGGGAAGAAAGATATCTCAGTATAGCTCTCAAATCCTGAGGGAGAACCACTTTTTCTCTTATTTCCCGAGCGCAATAAGGGCAAATTACACCCCCTTCTAGATTGCTCCAATAAGTTTCCCCCTCTATTGTTTTATTACAAACCACACAGCTTCCCAGATGGGGATTTATCCCTAAATAAAAAGCTAAATCTAATTTAAATTGAAGAAAGGAGGGATAGGCATCCTCTCCTTTCTTCAAAATCACTTCCCAAAAATATAGCACTCTTTCTAAAAGCCTCTCTTCGGGCTTCTCCCATTGCCAGCATCGATCTAGGAGATATAGTAAATAATTGCCCTCTAACCATTTTTTTAAGGAAGAAACTAAATCCCGATAAGAAAACTTAATCAAACCCTGCATAAGGATAGGCATCCCAGCCCCGGAATAAAACATAAATTCGGAATAATTAAAAATATCCAGAGAAGCCCCAAAACGATTTCCTACCTTACGGGATCCTTTGGCCAAAGCTTTAATTTTACCCCTTCCCCGGGTGAAAAGAGTAACTAAGCGGTCTCGCTCTCCCAAGTCAGTAGAGCGGATTACTATCCCTTCGTCTTTCCAATAGCGATTAAATCTCTCTATCACTTAAATTTATATCCCCATCTTCCGAGAACTTCAGGTCTTTTTCTCCAATTTTTCTCCACTTTGACCCATAAATCGAGATACACTTTTTTACCCCAATTAAATTCTATTTCTTTTCTTGCTTCCTCTCCAATTTTCTTTAACATCTTTCCTTCTTTACCAATAACAATTTTCTTATGCGAATCCCTTTCTACATATATAAGAGCTTTGATATAGAGAACCTCACCCCGGTCTTTAAATTCCTCTACTCTTACTTCTACCCCGTAAGGGACTTCCTGATAGGTATACCACCAAATTTTCTCTCTTATTATCTCTGCTACTATATCTCTCTCTAAAGCATCAGATAGTACATCTCTTTCATAATAAGGAGGTCCAGGAGGAAGAACCCCCACAATCTCAGAAAGTAGCTCCGGAATCCCCTCTCCCGTGAGAGAAGACACTGCCGCTTTTCCTTTAAAGTCAAAAAGAGGGGAAAATCGAGCGAGAATTTTTTGCGCTTCTTCCTCTTTTACTAAATCTTTTTTATTAAGCACTAACAAAACCGGGTTAGGAAAAGAACGAAGATTATTTAAGTATTTTTTATCCTCTTCTTCCCGATTATGAGGAGCAATCATATAAAGAAGCACATCCACACCTATTATAGCTTTCTCCGCTTCTTGAACCATCCACTGACTGAACTCATCCCGGGGAGAATGCAAACCCGGAGTATCTAAAAAAACTATCTGAGCATCGGGGAGATTAAGAATCCCCTTTAGAACTTGGCGGGTAGTTTGAGGCTTAGAAGAAACTATAGCCACCTTGCGCCCTAAAACATAATTTAAAAAAGTAGATTTCCCTACATTGGGTTGCCCCCAGATGGTAACGAAACCAGAACGAAAAGTCAAGTTATTTACTCCTTTCTGTCGTTTTTCAGAGAAAAAGCTTGGGGCAAAAGAGAACGAAGAGAAACCACCTCATAATCTATATCACTTTTAGCCGCTATTACCTCTAATTGGGGAGCAAATTCATAAAGAACCTGCCGACAGGCTCCACAGGGAAAACAATAAGAAGATGAATCAGCTATTATGGCAATTTTTTTAAATTCCTTTACCCCTTGAGATAGAGCTTTAGCCACCGCTCCCCTTTCAGCGCAAATAGTCAAACCAAAGGAGGCATTCTCTACATTACAACCAGTAAAAATATTCCCGTTATATCCCAATAGCGCTGCTCCTACTAGAAAATTAGAATAAGGAGCATAAGCGCGAGCTCTCACTTCTTTAGCTTTTTGTATCAGTTTTTCTCTTTCCTCTTCTTCCTCTCCCAGTTGATATAGAGCTTCTTGCCTTTCTTCCATAACCTTAGCTTTTTCGCTATCTTCATCTTCATATCCTAGAAGATGAAGCAAACCATGAATTAGAACTATACTCAGCGCTTGTTCTTCTCTTTCTCCTCGACTACGTGCTTCTTCTTTAATTACCGCGGGGCAAATTATTATTTCTCCCCAAACATCGTCTTCGTCAGAAAACCCATAAAAAAAAGATATGACATCAGTATAGACGTCCTGGTGAAAGAACCTCTTTTTCAGGCTTCTAATTTCTTCTTTATCTACTACGGCTATGCTCAAACACCCGGACAAGTCCTTTCCTTCTTCTCTTAAAACCAGTTCTACTATCTTTTGTATCTTTCTTCTGGTTAAAAAACTTTCTTTAGTTTTGTTTACTATTTCTATTTTTTTCATTATTTACATTCCCCTTAGCCATTTTCAATACCTCCTCTTCCGGATAGTAAGGAACCCGGGAATGAATCATACCATTCAAAACCACTACAAAAGCTTGAGCAATTTGTCGCATATCTCTCATAGTGAGAGGAGATTCATCTAATTGTCCATCTCGTAAGTATTTTTGTAATATCCCGTTAACTATAGCATCTACTCGGCTGGGGGTAGGGTGAGCAGTACTCCGAACCGCTGCCTCCACGCTATCAGCTAAAAATATTAACGCTTCTTCAGTGGTGTGAGGCAAAGGCCCGGGATAGCGAAATTCTTCTTCTCTCACTTCGTCTTTTCTTTCTCTCAGAGCTTTATCATAAAAATAGCGAATTATAGTCGTTCCATGATGGCGAGCAATAATTTCTCGAATTTCGGGAGGTAAATTATATTGTTTGGCTATTTCTACCCCGTCCTTAACGTGACTCTGGATGATCAAAGAACTCAAATTAGGAGAAAGACGATTATGAATATTATGCCCTTCCATTTGGTTCTCGATAAAAAAGTAAGGTCTTTTTATCTTGCCTATATCATGATAATAAGCTCCGGCTCTAACCAAAAAAGGATTGGCTCCAATTCTTTCTGCTGCAGCTTCGGCAAGATTGGCTACCATCAAGCTGTGACTATAGGTTCCGGGAGCCTCTATAAGAAGCCTTTTTAAAAGAGGATGAGTAGGGTTTAACAACTCCATCAGTCGGAACTCAGAAGTTATGTGAAAAGTACTCTCTAAAAGAGTGATTCCCCCCATAGCGATTACCGCTCCACCCATTCCTCCTCCCCATCCATAAAAAGCATCGGCCAAAACCCTGGTTAACTCTTTGCTCTCTTGTAAACCAAAAACCAGGCTCAAACCCATATTCACTAAAGCCATCATCATCCCTGCTTTTACTAGGTCTCTTATTTTAGATATTCTACTTAACCAAAAAAGAGGTAAGAATAAATTGAGATAGATATAAAATCCTTGAAGAAAATCCATTTTATCTCCCCACAGAAGGAGAGGAAAAAGAATTAAGGATTCTCCTAAAGCATAATCTTTACCCAAAATAGATAACAAGATAAGAGGAAGAGCACTAATGATTACAAAAAAGGAGGAAAGGCGGAAAGTCAAGATATTCATAGCTATAATACCCCCTACTACCACTAAACGCAGAAGGAGCAAAGAATCATTCTCCAAAAGAGAGGGGGCAAATTTTTTAATATAAAAGTATTCCGCCACTACCGCTCCGCCTATCACCAAAGCCCAGGCCAAAAGTTGAAACCATTGGCCTTGTTCTCCCCCGAGACCCATAGCTCTTAAGATTTCTATGTCCTCTTTGGTGACTATTTCTCCTTTTCTCAAAATCACTTCTCCCCGCTTAATAATTCTCTTCACCGGTTGCAAGGATTCTAAAGCTTTTAAGCGTTCTTTCTGGGTGCTTTCGATATCTATTACCGCCGTAGGCCGGAGAAAACGGAAAATCAGAGCTCCCGCCACTCTTATTTCGTCTCCTGTCAACCCCATTCTCTCCAACTCGCTATAGGCCTCTAAAATTTTGTTTTCTAATTCTTCTTCCCGGATAGGACTAGATAGGTAGCGATTGATTAAATCAAAGGTGATTCCTCTAACTTTCTCATATTCTTCTTGAGGAGAAGCCACCAACCACTCCACCACTCCCGGAGTAATTCTCCATTTTTTACTGAAGGTATCTCTAAAATCGAGGGACAAAAGAAGATAAGTAGGACGTACTTCTTCTACCGACTTAAAAAATTCCTCTAATTCCTGTCTAATCTTATCCAGTGTTTGAGAGTCAACTCGATAAACAGGGGAAACGGTAGAAAGAACTCTATTCTGGGCTTCAGTAGTACTGGGAACATCAATAATTTCCACTGAACGAGGAGCAATGATGTCTCGATTAACTACTTCTCCCTCTTTGATATTCCACTCCGCTCCCCAGGAAGAAAACCAAAAGAGAAAGAAAAGCATTATTCCATAAAGAATAAAATTTAAAAAGCGAAAGGCAAGAAGAGGAGATTTAAGAAGAGAGATTTTTTCCCTCAAACTTTTCATAAGCCAGAATAATCTTCTGGACCAATTGATGTCTGACTACATCTTTTTCGCTCAAGTAGACAAACTCTATCCCCTTAATATCTTTAAGGATTTCTTGCACCACTACTAGCCCTGATTTCTTACCAGCGGGAAGGTCAATTTGAGTTATATCCCCAGTCACCACTACTTTGGAGCCAAAGCCCATACGGGTTAAAAACATTTTCATTTGCTCTGGAGTAGTATTTTGAGCTTCATCTAAAACTATAAAAGAATCATTAAGAGTTCTCCCTCTCATATAAGCAAGAGGAGCTACTTCAATCACTCCTTTGTCACTATATTTTTGAAATCTCTCCGGAGAGAGCATTTCATAAAGAGCATCATAAAGAGGGCGCAGATAAGGCTCGATTTTTTCTTTCAAGTCTCCAGGTAGATACCCTAAACTTTCTCCTGCCTCTACTGCCGGTCTTACTAACACAATTCTACTCACTTCTTTAGCTTGGAGAGCAGCACAAGCCATAGCCATAGCTAAATAAGTCTTTCCTGTCCCTGCAGGACCAATGCAAAAAGTTATATCGGCATCCCTCACCGCTTGCACATAGTTCATCTGTCCGGGGCTTTTAGCTCGAACAGACTTATGATAGGCAGTAGTTAAAATGGTAGGCTCTACTTTATTATTCCACCATGCCTTTTCATTTTCTTTAAAACTAAGAGCCATTTTTTGCAGGTCATCAGAACTTAATTCTTCTTGAGGAGAAAAAGAAGAAAGCTCTTGCAAAAAATCCCGGGCTAGAAACACTTCTTCAATTTCGCCTTTAGCTCTAATCACTAAACCCTCTTCCTCTAAATCTACTTCTACTTTAAACACATTTTCGATTACTTTAACTTTATTATCCAAATAGCCAAAAAGCGCTTTTATATTCTCCACGCTTTCCAGTGAAAGACGAATTTCTTTATCTTTTAGGTCCAGCCCTCGAGACAAATTTTTTTATCACCCCACACTCATCTTTTGACGTACTATGTTAGAAACTACTTTCCCCTCTGCCCTTCCTTGAAGGCGAGACATTACCTCTTTCATCACCGGTCCTAAAGATACCTCGCCCGACCAGTGAGCTAAAACTTCATCTACCACTTGCTCTATTTCCTCTTCTGAAAGGGGAAGAGGAACAAACTCTTGCAAAATAGCAATTTCCTGTTCTGCTTTGTCTAAGAGTTCGGGGCGATTTCCTTTCTTAAAGTATTCTTCGCTTTCCTCCCTCTTTTTAATCTCTTTACGGATTAAACTAACTATTTCCCCCTCTTCTAAATCACCCCTCTTTTCAATTTCCTTATTCTTTATTTCTGAAAGAAGCAACCGCAAAGTATCCAACCTCATCTGGTCATGAGACCGAAGAGCCTCTTTCATTTGTTCTTGAATCTTAGTTTTTAGAGAATTTTCCTCTTTCATCCTCTTCTTTTTCTTCGGGCAGCTGCTTGAGCTTTTTTCCTTTTCTTTTCACTGGGTTTTTCATAATGTTCTCTACGTTTCATCTCCGAAATCAACCCATTACGTTGGCATTTCTTCTTAAATCTACGCAGAGCTTCGTCTATACTTTCTCCTTTACCAACTTTAACTTCAGTCACCCTTATTCCTCCCTAAATCCAAAGTAGAATTATTATAAGAAATTAAAGGAAAAGTGTCAAATAAACTGCTAGTGCTTTGAGCATTCTCTCCTATTATAGTATTTTTTCTGGACTTATTATGACAGGCTACGACGGGAGAGTCTTTCCTCTCCTTCATTACAATAGTTCGGGAATGCAGGAATAGACTTCCCGAGAAGCATTTTGGGGCAATGAATTTGAGGAAAAGGCGCCCTCATCTCAGAAGATGACGCAAGAAGACGAACTCACCAGGAGGCATCGGCAGTGTTTTTAGAAAGAGTAGTAAGATCGCAAAAGCGACCCTATAAACAACTGGCAGGCCCGGCAGGGTTTGAACCTGCAACCCCCGGTTTTGGAGACCGGTGCTCTATCGTTCGGCTATGCCGAAGAGCCAAGGCGCTTCTCAAGCCACTTTCCACATTTTCTCTTCTTCTAAAAAGACCCTGAGTCCGACGACTATAAAAATTATCTCCTAGAAAGAGGTATTTCTTATGGGAGAAGTAGTAAAACTTCCACAACCTGACAACTGGAAAAACCTTTTAGAGGTATTTCTGTTTGAGAAGAAAGCTGAAGGAAGAGCTCCGAGAACTATTTCCGATTATAAGCTCCATGTCTCAAACTTTTTTAAACGTTTTCCTGACGCTTTACGTTCAGATAAAGAGCTTCTGCTTGAAAGATTAGAAGCTCAAAGCTTTATTAAGTGGAAGTCCATCCTGAAGTTTCTCGGGGAATGTGAGAAAGAAAAGGCTAAGGTTTGTTAGAACCGATGGCTTTTTTATTTACTATTAAACTCTGTAAGCCCCTTCAGGTTTTATAGTCTTTTTGTAGTTTTTTTACCTCTCTTTGCGAACTCACTATTTTTGACGGGGCAATCTCGTTTTTATTCTCTGAGGTAATTCAATAAAGAGATCGCCGCGGTCGGCCTCTGGCCTCCCTCGCGATGACAAAAAAGGAAGGGAGGGTTTTTCTCCTATTATTTAGATTCCTGATAGAGACATTCAGGAATGACGCTTTTTAAGTTTATCTATCCCCAAAAGCTAACAATAGGTTTTGTGAAACCATAGTCACCAGCTTTAAGTAACCCCACCCCCTATCTTTTTGATAGCGGCTACAAGCTCAGGATAACTTTCTCCTTTCCGGAAAAAAGCATAAGCTCCTCGCTTTAGCGCCTCTTCTTCCTCTTTATCATCTAAACCTAAAACGATAACTGGTATTCCTTCCTCTTGCCAGAAGGAAAGTAGAGCGTAGTATCCCTCTTGATTGAACATTCCTATTCCCAAAATTGCTATTTCTGGGTGATTTTTCTTAGTGAGCTGGCGGGCTTTTTCTATAGAGGTAGTTTTTAAGGTTACTCTTATTCCATTTTGCCGGTTGAGAAAAGCCAGATTATTCCCAAAAAGAGAATTATAACAGAAGAGAAAAGCAGAAATATCTTTAAAAGAAGAGTTCCCCCGCCAAGAAAAGCACATCTTCCTTCCCTCTCTTTTTTTCAGTATACTATTTTTCTTTTTTTTGTAAAGCCTCTCAAAAATAAAGGAAAATTATTATTTTCCTTGGAGATACGAGGAGAAATTTAGCTATATTTATGAAGTAAGTTGAGGATGCAAAAGAGTATTCAAGAAACAAGAGAGGAAACTTGGTAACTACAACAAGCGATTATCCCAAATTTTTGTAGTTATTCTGTAATAATATCGCCTGGAAAATTCTCAAGAAAATGCCCTTCACATTTTTAGCTCTGCTAAGTCTTTAGAGTAAATGTTATAATAGGTTGGTTAAATGATATAAGTGGGAGATTAAGGTGATTCAACATCCAGCATCAAAAGAAGTTATCTTACAAAAAGTAAAAACCATAGTCTGCGAGCAGGAAGAGATTATTTTTGCTTATCTCTTTGGCTCTTTTACTGAAAAAGAAGATTACCGAGATATTGACTTAGCAATATACCTCGATGAAACCCATCCCCGGGTAAGTAATTTATTTTATGACATTGAGCTATCAAGAGAAATAGAAGAAATAGTTAAAATACCGGTAGATATCATTGTACTGAATTATGCTCCCGACCGCCTGGTATATAGAGCCTCGAAGGGTCTTCTCCTAAAAGATGAGGATGAAGAACTCCGTTCCGATTTCCTTCTTTTCCGATGGAAAAGATATCTGGACTTTCAAGAAGTCCTAAAAAAATATCAGCAGGAGCTCAAAAGTGCCAGTAGATAGGGAAAGAATTGTTTACCTTTTAGGTGAAATCGAGAAAGCTCTAAATATTTTAAAGGAATTCCAAAAAGAAGAAAAAGAGAAAATCATCGGTGATGTAAAGACCTTGGGAAGTGTTAAATACTATTTTATTGTGGCTATGGAAGGGTGTATTGATGTTGGTAATCATATTTTATCCCGGGAACACGGAGGGGTGCCAGAAAGTTATGCTGATGGTTTTATTCTGCTGGGAGAGAGAGGAACTATACCGGAAAACTTGGCGCAGAACTTAGCCAATATGGCCAAATTCAGAAATTTGTTAGTCCATCTTTACTGGAAAGTTGACGATGAAAGGCTCTATCAGATATTGCAATCCCAGCTCTCAGATATTGACGCTTTTATTGACTGTATAGCTAAAAAATACCTTTAGGTTATTTCCCTCCTCTTTTATCTTTTTATCCCTTTATAACAATTCTACCAAACCTACAAACTCCTCCTCTTCCTCCAACCACTCCCGCATCAAGAGGAAGGCGAAGTAGTCAGCTTCTTTTTCCAATCCGGCGATAAAGCTCTTATGGTCTAAAAACACCGGGCGCAGATAGTTAGCGTGGTGGAGGAGAAAATGAGCTATTTCGTGGAGAACGGTTTTAGCCCGCTCCGTAGGTGGAAATTTAGAGTTGATGACGATGTAAGCTTGTTTTCCTCTCCAGAGGAGCCCTCCTTTAGCCTCCTCTAAGTGAACAAATATAACTTCTATCCCTAACTTTTCAGCGAGAAATAACGCCTCGTCTTCAGAATGTATTTTAGGTAAAGAAGAAGCGCAGCGCTCCACAGTCCGGCTTCGATATTCGGGGGAAAAGCGCCAGTTAATCATTCTTTTTCTTCTCCTTCTCTTTCTCTAACACAGCTTCAATAATCCGCAGAATGTCTTTCTTTGCTCCTTCCCCTAAGGAGGTAATTTCCTCCTCTCCCGGGTTGACAGAAACAAGATAAAAGAACATGAGAGAAAAGAAAAGCCAGAAATTTAGTAAGAAGCTAAACAAGATAAAGCTCCCAAATATTAAAGGATATGATGAGGTTATGGTAAAGTTTGGTTGGGAGAAATAAGCGAGTCCGTCGACTATAAAGGGAGCTTTTAGAGAGAGAAAAACGGGAGAAATAAAGCTGGCAGGCCCGGCAGGATTTGAACCTGCAACCCCCGGTTTTGGAGACCGGTGCTCTAGCCGTTAGAGCTACGGACCTGCGGTTTTATCTCATTTCTCGATGGACAGTATGTTTACGACAATGAGGACAATATTTCTTAAACTCCAGGCGAGCGGTTTTGGTTTTCTTGTTTTTGCTCCCCTGATAATTTCTTCTCTTACACTCCGTACATTCAAAAGTTATAGTTTCTTGCACCTTTTATCCTCCCTATTCAATGATATCAGCAACTACTCCTGCTCCTACTGTTCTTCCTCCCTCACGGATAGCAAAACGCAATCCTTTCTCCATAGCAATGGGATAGATGAGTTTTACTTCTAAGGTGGC
>Ga0134099_1000443_pt1 | contig 49378 bp, 54 predicted proteins | sample 10_taG_2_FD_105482 | JGI IMG/M metagenome (GOLD analysis project Ga0134099, IMG submission 105482) | Switchgrass degrading microbial communities from high solid loading bioreactors in New Hampshire, USA - 10_41_5_180_A2 metaG | ecosystem: Engineered > Bioreactor > Semi-continuous > Anaerobic >...
TATCTTTTCGGCTTTCACAGATGCTCTTCCGCAAAGCAATGTTCAGGTTACAAAAGATAAAACACTTCAGTATGCCAAGCCCAAAAAACCTGTTAAGATAAGACTTCACAGGAATAACAAGAATGAATACAGCTGGGATATCACAGGTGAAAATGTGGATGATGTTATAAAAGCTGACAGAAGGCTAAGGCAGATATTAAAAGAGGAGTAGTTGAAATAAATGGGACAGGGCAGACTCTACATTGTTTCAACACCAATTGGTAACCTTGATGATATAACACTGAGAGCGCTTGAAACATTAAAAAAGGTTGATTTTATAGCATGTGAGGATACCGAGCACAGCTTAAAGCTACTTAATTATTACGGAATAAAAAAATCGCTTATAAGCTACTGGTCTGAAAAAGAAAAAGTGCGGGCTGAGGAAATAATAAATAAAATTAAATCCGGACATTCAGTTGCTCTTATAACAGATGCAGGAACTCCAGGGATTTCAGACCCTGGAGCGGTTATCATTCAACGAGCAATTGAAGAAAATATAGAAATAATTCCTGTGCCAGGACCAACTGCCCTGATTACAGCTTTGAGTATTTCAGGACTTTCATCAGAGGAGTTTACTTTTATAGGTTTCCTTCCAGTGAAACAGGTTCAGAGAAGAAAGAAATTACTTGAATTAAGTTCTGAAAAAAGAACTCTTGTTTTTTATGAGGCACCTCACAGAATACTGCAGAGCCTTCATGATATGCTCGAGGTTTTAGATGACAGAAGAGCCTGCATAGCACGAGAGCTAACAAAAATGTTTGAAGAGGTGCTCAGAGGCAGGCTTTCAGAGTTAATTGAAAAACTTGAAAACTCAAAAATAGCTGGCGAGTATGTAATAATAGTCGAAGGTATCACAGAGACTCCGCAAACAGTTGATGAAGCATTGAAAGAAGTTAAAGAACTCATGAAAAAGGGAAAGGGTAGAAAGGAAGCTGTTAAAATAATAGCTGAACTTTACGGTTTGAGTAAAAAAGAGCTTTATGAAAAAAGTTTAAAAATGGACGAGATTGAATGAAATCAGCTTATTTAATAAAACCCGGCAGGATAGAACTTGTTGAAAAATCAATTCCTGATCCAGGAGAAGGAGAAGTTTTAATCCGGGTTAAATCAGCATTAACCTGTGGTACTGATTTAAAGGCTTATTTAAGAGGTCATCCTCTCATACCGATGCCGGGTCCATTTGGTCATGAGTTTTCAGGAGTAATTGCAGAAGTTGGCAGTGGAGTAAATGGTTTCAAAAAGGACGAACCTGTTATGCTTGTTCATACAGCTCCATGCGGTGAGTGCGGATACTGTAAGAGAGGACTTTTCAATCTTTGCAGAGTTTTAACAAAGGATATGACTTTAGGAGCTTTTTCAGAATACATCATTGTGAATAAACGAGTTGTAAAGCAGAATATGTTCCATAAACCTGATTCAGTTAGCTTCAAACAGGCCGCATTCCTTGAACCTCTTTCATGTGTTGTTCATGGAGTGAGAGTTTTGAATCCTCAGAGAAAAGATAATGTTTTAATCATTGGTACAGGACCTGTTGGATTACTGTTTATTCAGGTTTTAAAGCTTAAGGGAGTTAATGTGGCTGTACTGGGTAGAAATTCTTTTAAGTTGAATCTTGCAAAAGAGTTAGGAGCAGATGAAATTTTCACATACAGTGAAGACCCTTTAAATTTTACAGATGGATTTGGATTTGACAGTGTCATAGAATGCACTGGCAAAAAAGAAGTCTGGCTAAAATCTGTAAGTTATATTCGAAAAGGTGGAACTGTGTTGCTTTTTGGAGGCTTAAAATCAGGGACAGAAGTCTGCTACAATGCAGGCAGACTTCATTATGATGAAATAACCCTCAAGGGAGTATTCCATTATACTCCTGATGATATTAAAGAAGCAGCGGATTTAATCAAATCAGGGAACCTAAAGCTTACTAAATTAATATCAGGAAATTTTTCTCTTTCTGATATAACTGTAGCATTTGAAAAACTTTCAAAAGGGGAGGGAATTAAGTATTTAATCGAACCATGAAGAAAATAACAAGACAGGAAATAATCGAGACAGTTAAAAAACTCTACATGGATGCAGCAGTTTATCTGCAAGAGGATGTATTGATGGTTTTAACTAATGCCTATGAAAAAGAATTAGGGCTTGCAAAAGAACTTCTCAGGCAGATTATAGAAAATCAAAAAATAGCAGCTAGCGAAAAACTTCCACTGTGTCAGGATACAGGCATTGCAGTAATATTTGTAGAGTGGGGAACAGAGGTTATTTATGAAGATGGACAACCTGTTGAAGCCTTCAATGAAGGAGTCCGTCAGGCTGTAAAAGAGGGTTATTTACGAGCCTCTGTTGTTGATGACCCTGTCTTTGAAAGAAAAAATACAAAAGACAATACGCCATGCATTATTCATTTTGAGTTAACTAAGGGAGATAAAGTTAAGATCACTCTTGCACCAAAAGGTGCAGGAAGTGAGAATATGTCTGCATTGAGGATGCTCAAGCCTGCAGAGGGGCTAAACGGTGTTAAAGCTTTTGTTATTGAAACTGTGAGAAAGGCAGGAGGAAATCCATGTCCTCCAATTATTGTTGGTGTTGGAATTGGAGGAAGTTTTGAGAAATCTGCAATTCTTGCAAAAAAAGCTATTTTAAGAAAAGTTGGAGAACCCAGCAAACATCCACAATATGCTCAACTTGAAAGAGAATTAGTTAAAGAAATTAATGAACTCGGTATTGGTTCAATGGGTGTTGGTGGAAATATTACAGCCTTGGCTGTTCACATTGAGTATTATCCATGCCATATTGCGTCTCTTCCAGTTGCTGTGAATATTCAATGTCATTCAGCAAGGCATATGGAGGCAGAAATATGAAAAAAATTGACACTCCTCTTACACAAGAGATTGTAGAAACTCTTCATGCAGGTGATCTGGTTTTGGTAAATGGATATGTTTACACTGCAAGAGATGCGGCTCATAAGAGGCTTGTGGAATTAATAAAAGATGATCTTCCCTTACCTTTTGATATCAGGGGACAGATTATATACTATGTTGGACCTACTCCTCCACCACCTGGTAAGGTAATTGGATCTGCTGGACCTACAACCTCATCGAGAATGGATGGATACACCCCTTTGTTGCTTTCACTTGGACTTAAAGGAATGATAGGTAAGGGTCAGCGTTCAGAAGAAGTTCGAAATGCCATAAAAAAATATAAGGCCATTTATTTTTTGGCAACAGGAGGAGCAGGAGCGCTGCTTTCTCATCACATTGTATCAGTTGAAGAAATTGCATTTTCTGATCTCGGTCCAGAGTCAATAAAAAAGCTATTGCTTAAAGATTTTCCAGTTGTGGTTGCTATGGACTGCTACGGAAAAGATATTTTTAAATGAAATAGTTATAAACTGATTTTATATTCCTGTTACCTTACCTGTGTTTAAATCAATATCTATTTTTCTGAAATTTGGAGTTGAGGCAGTTCCTGGCATCAGATTTATCTCTCCGGCAACAGGTACAATAAGCTTTGCTCCTTTAAAAATTAAGATATCTCTGATAAATAACTGCCAGCCTTCTGGAACACCTCTTAATGCAGGATTATCTGAAAGACTTAAATGAGTTTTGGCTATGCATATTGAGAAGTCAGAAAATTCACTATCAGAGTTTATATTTTTTAGTTTATCAAGTGCGGTTGAGGAAAACTCTACAGCATCAGCTCCATATATATGTCTTGCCACCAGCTCTATTCGTGAAATATGGGGTAGATTTGTATCATAAAGAAACTCAAATCCTGATTCATTTTGACACGCATTAATCACAGCATCTGCGAGCTCCAGTGCTCCCTGTCCACCCTTTGCCCAGTGTTCTGAAATAGCTACAGGAATTCCTGCTAATTCACAGGTTTTTCTCACGAATTCTAATTCGTCATGAGTATCAGAGTGAAATTTATTTATACAGACAACTGGATTTATTCCTGCCTTTTTTACTATGTTTATATGATGGAATAAGTTTTTCATTCCCTTTTCAATCCAGTCAATATTTTTTTCAAAATATTCTTTTGGTATCGGATTGCCGGGAATTATTTTAGGAGCACCTTCAACTGCTCCATGATATTTTAAAGCTCTTAAAGTAGCGACAATAATTGCAGCATCAGGTTTTAATCCTGAATTTCTACATTTTATATTCCAGAATTTTTCAAAACCGATATCTGATCCAAATCCAGCTTCAGTCACATGATATTCACTGAGTTTAAGTCCTATTCTATCAGCAATTATCGAGGATTGACCTATGGCAATATTTGCAAATGGAGCAGCATGCACAAAAACCGGCTGACCTTCAATTGTCTGAATCAGATTTGGATTTATTGTGTGAAGCATTAACGCGGTCATTGCTCCTGCAACTTCAAGGTCTTCAGTTGTTACAGGATTATTTGATTTTGAATGAGCGACAACAATTTTACCGATTCTTTCTCTTAATTCCTGCAGATTATTCGCCAGACTAAGAATAGCCATCAATTCAGAAGAAGTGGCGATATCAAATCGGGATTTCATTGGAATTCCATTTTTAGGTCCTCCGAGACCAATAACGATTTCTCTCAATGCCTGGGCACAGAAGTCAATGACCCATCCCATTTCAACTCTGTTAGGATCAATATCTAGTCTTTTCAATCCTTTTTTATTGAGAACCTCATCAGAGTAATTTGCTTCATGAAACATTCTTGAAGTTAAGGCAACCATTGCAAGATTATGAGCATTCATCACTGCATTTATATCTCCGGTAAATCCAAGAGAAAATTCTGTTCTGGGGATGCATTGAGAGAGACCTCCACCAGCTGCGGTTCCTTTTATGTTCATTAAAGGACCCGCTGAAGGTTGCCTTATAGCGCAGCTTACTTTTTTACACCTTTTGCCGAGCCCTTGAACAACACCTATGGTTGTGGTGGATTTCCCCTCTCCAAAAGGTGTTGGAGTTATAGCTGTTACAACAATATATTTACCGTCAGAATTATTTTTTATTCTGCTATAGATTTTTTTATAATCAACTTTTGTGATGTAATGTCCGTACGGAATTAATTCATCCCTTTTTATACCGGCTTCATCTGCAAGCTGAAAGATTGTTTTCATGTTTTTTTCAGCCTCTTGAGCAATAACCCAGTCTGGGTATAATTCAGGTTTTGGAAGCATAAGATCTCCTGTAAGATTGATTTTTATTCTGATGGATTATCTATATCTGCAAGATAGTCTTTAAGTTTCTCTATCAATGAATCCGGTAAAACTTCTTCATAAAGTAACGCATTCATTTCTTCTATGGTTAATTTTTCTTTGATATCCCTGGGAAGCATCTTTACTATTGCTGCTCTCATCGGGTCAGGTTGATTTTTATGATCCATTTTTTTCTCTCCTTTTTAATGTTAGCAGGTTAAATGAACTGCACCTGCGACTTTTTTACCCTCTTGTACAAACTGATTGAATAAAGAGATTGCTTTTTCAGTATCGCTGACAAAAGTTTCTATACCCTTACTTCTCAGTTCATCTATCAAGCTTTCTGGAACAACCATTTTTTCATAGGCACCAGTTCCTACAATGAGTATGTCAATGTCCCTTTTAAAAACCTCTGCAAGGTCTTCCATGCATAGGGAATGTCCCTGTTTTCTCCACCATGATGTGAAAACACTGTCAGGAAAAACAATCAGATCCGCAGTATATTCATTACCGTTAACTACAATTTTTCCAAAGGAGTAGTGTGTTATCGTCATATTAAAAACCTCCTGATAAATTTGGCGGGAGCGTGTGGGAATCGAACCCACCATGCCTGCTTCGAACAGGCAACACTGGATTTGAAGTCCAGGGGGGACACCAGAACCCCTTACACTCCCGATATAGAATTTTACAGGATTTTTAATAATTTTGCAAAAACTGAATTATAAACTGTAATTTCTCTCAAATAATGTTCAGAGTAGTGCATGTTTACAAAATTAACGACAATGTAAGGATCTCTATTAAGAAAGAAGTTTATCTCGTAAGTATCTCAAAATATCATCATATGTGGATGGGATCACCAGAAAAACTTCAATATCTTTTTCCAAAGGAAGTTTTATTCTGTCCTGCTCTCTTAAAATAAGAATTGCAGACTCTCCTTCCTGGAGATTTTTTGATATTTTATTCCCTATTTCTTCAAGTCGCTTGTGATTAATTTTATTAAAATAATCAAAGATCTTCTCCATGACTGTCCTTGTTTTAACAACTCTAAGACAGTTCCCCCAATCAATAAACTCCCCAAATATTTCAGGATTCTCAATACCTATAACAACCGCTCCTTCAGAAACTTTCTTCTCTATAAGAGGATAAAGATAAGGATTAGTTTCTCTTATAATATCAACTGCTTCACTGCTTTCGATAAATATTGTTTCAATAAAAATTTTTGTAACAAATCCTAATTTTTCCAGTTTTTCAACATTTGAAAGAGCTTCAAACCAGTATTTTTCAATGAGACCTTTAAGATATTCATCCTCGTCTTCTTCAGGAATAAAAAGATTTGGAATGCAAAAGAGTCGTCTTTTACTCTTAAAGTCTTCCACATTAAGTCTCTGTATTTTGCCTAATTCTGCCATAACTTAGTTTGAGTTTGTAAATTTTTTAAGTTCTAACAATTTATTATATGCCCTACCACTGTCAATGCTTTCTCGTGCCATCTCAAGTCCCTCTTTAAAATCTGAAGCTCGTTGAGCAACCTGAAGAGCTGCCGCAGCATTTATTAAAACCATGTCTCTATGAGCTCCGTCTTGTCCTTTAAGAATATTGAACATTATTTTAGCATTTGCTTTTCTATCCCCACCTTTAATATTTCTTAGCATTGCTCTCTGTAAGTTTAGTTCTTCAGGAAAAAGAGTTGTTGTTGTAACTTCTCCATTTTTAGCTCTTACAATATAGGTTTTTCCTGTAATTGTTATTTCATCCAGCCCTTCTTCGCTGTGAACAACCATTACGTCTTCTGCTCCTAATTTTAAAAGCACTCTTGCGATAGGATCCATGTACTCTTTAGCAAAAACACCAAGAAGCTGACGTTTAACCTGGGCGGGATTAATTATAGGACCGAGGAGATTAAAAATAGTCTTTATTTGAAGTTCCTGCCTTACAGAAGCAACCATTTTCATTGCTGGATGATAAAGAGGCGCAAAAAGAACAGTCATTCCACATTCAAAAAGGCATCTTTCTGCAACCTCTGGAGTCATATCAACCTTTATCCCTAGCTCTTCAAGAACATCAATGCTGCCACACTGACTTGATGCCGAGCGGTTTCCATGTTTGGCAATTGATACACCAACACCTGCAACCACAAACGCAGTTGCTGTTGAAACATTAAATGTTCCTGAATGATCTCCACCTGTCCCAACAATATCAATGGTTCCTTCAGGTGCTTTAATCTTTATTGCATAGTCTCTGAAAAGTTTTACAGCGGTGAGAATCTCTTCTTCTGTCTCGCCTTTCATAGAAAGTCCTATAAGAAAACCAGCTATTTGAGCTTGAGAAGCTTTACCTTCAATTATTTCAATAAAACTTTCTTTTAAAAGCTCTTCAGAAATATTTTCTTTTTTAGTTAATCTACGTATTGCTTCAATTATCATAATTTTAAAAAGTTTTTTAATAAATCTTTTCCACTTTTTGTAAGAATACTTTCAGGATGAAATTGTACTCCTTCTACAACGTATTCTTTATGCCTTACACCCATAATTATACCATTTGATGTCCATGCTGTAACAGTAAGACATTCTGGAAGACTCTCTTTTTCAAAAATTAATGAATGATATCTTGTAGCCTCAAAAGGATTTGGAAGTCCATAAAAAATTGTTTTACCATCATGATAAATAAGAGATGTTTTCCCATGCATTATCTCAGCAGATCGAATAATTTTTCCTCCGAAAGCTACTCCTATTGCCTGATGACCGAGACATACTCCCAGAATTGGTAGTTTTCCTGCAAAATGCTTTATCACATTACAAGAAATCCCAGCTTCTTTAGGAGTACAGGGTCCTGGAGATATAATTATATGAGTTAGATTGAGTTTTTCTATCTCTTCAATTGTTAGCTGATCATTACGGTAAACAATCACTTCTGTGCCGAGTTCACCGATGTATTGATAAAGATTGTATGTAAATGAATCGTAGTTATCAATCAGAAGAATCACTTTATTCCTCAGAGTTCAGAAAATTTACTGCTTCAAGCATGGCGGTTGCCTTGTTAACTGTCTCCATGTATTCATTTTCAGGAATTGAATCTGCCACAATTCCGGCACCTGCCTGGACATATACTTTCTGATCTTTTATTACAAGCATTCTTATCCCGATGCACATATCCATATTACCACTAAAACTAAAATATCCCACTGCTCCTGCATAGGGTCCTCTGCGGGTTGGCTCTAACTCTTCGATTATTTGCATTGCTCGTATTTTCGGTGCACCAGTAACTGTTCCAGCAGGAAAACATGACATAAAAACATCAAACATATCAAGACCTCTGCAAAGTTTACCCTCAACATTACTGACAATGTGCATTACATGACTGTATCTCTCGACAGTCATTAACTCTGTAACTCTAACACTTCCTATTTCAGCAACTCTGCCGATGTCATTTCTTCCAAGATCAACAAGCATAATGTGTTCAGCCTTTTCTTTTTCGTCAGAAAGAAGTTCGTGTTCAAGTGCAATGTCTTCCTCATCTGTTTTCCCTCTGCGACGGGTCCCGGCGATCGGTCTTAAGCTAATCTTTTCATCTTCAAGTCTCACAAGAATCTCGGGAGAAGAGCCAACAATAAAACCGTGTTCTGAACTTATGTAAAACATGTATGGAGAGGGATTTATTATTCTTAAAGCTCTGTAAATATCAAAAGGATGTGCAGATGTTTCAGCTTCAAACCTCTGAGAGATAACAACCTGAACAACATCACCAGAAAGAACATACTCCTTTGCAGTTCTTACAGCAGCAAGAAAGTCCTTTTTTTTAAAATTCGAGCTAAATCCATGTAGAAATTTGCCTTCTTTATTTGGAACATTAAGATATGTTCTAAATCGTTCATCCCTGTGATTTTTAAGTTCAGTAATGATTTTATCTATTTTCTGCTGGGCTTGTTCATAAACTCCATCTGCATTTTCATTAATAAATGCATTGTACACAATTTTTATTGATTGTTTAAGATTATCAAAAATCAAAACTGTCTCTGGTATCATGAGAAATATTTCAGGCATACTGACAGAGGATCTGCCAAGGTCAGGAACCTTTTCAAAGAGTTTTACAGTATCATAGGAAATATAACCTACCATGCCACCGAAAAATCTTGGTAGTTCAGGCTCTATATATGGTTTGAATTTATTAAAAAAATTTCTCAAAAACTCAAATGGATTTATATTTTCATAACTGTGCTGATTATTTTGCTCTTTTACGCTAACGTGCATACCATCTGAAGTTACTATTACTGCAGGATCTATCCCAATGATTGAGTATCTTCCCCATTTTTCGCCACCAACTACACTTTCAAAGAGGAATGAAGGACTGCGGTTCAACTTTAAAAAAGCACCAACAGGAGTATCAAGATCCGCAATTATTTCTCGATAAAGAGGAATAACATTGAATGTGCTGGCTAAATATATGAATTCTTGGGCAGTTAAATTCATAAAATAGTTTAAATAATCATTAATAAAAAAAACAATTTTGTAAGTTAAAGTTAGAGCAAAACATTTTGTGTGTAAAATGACGAAAGTGGTCAGAATGTGATGTCAGTTTGATAATATATAACAAACATATGGAGAACTGACACAAGACTTTGAACACTCCTAAAACAGATTATATTTTGAAGAAAAACGCTCATTCTAAATCCTATGTTTTTGCTCATTAAAAATGTAACATTGGGTAGTCTTTATGGGCATCCCTAACATGACTGGATGAGACTTTATATTTTAATCTGATTGAAATATGCCGAAGGCGGGATTTGAACCCGCATGGCGTTTCCACCACCAGATCCTGAATCTGGCGCGTCTGCCAGTTCCGCCACTTCGGCATTTAATATTTTAATCTTATTAGGTCTCTCTCTGCAATAGTAGCTCTACTACTGTAGCATTTTTCATAATGCGGAGATAGCATGTATGATAAAGAAGATATAATAGCTCTTTCAATTTATAAAACAGACTACCTATATCAACAATTACTCGATGTGGTCAAATGCTTGTTGTACGAGATAATCTTCTCAAAAACAGTTCTTAAGTGCAAGAATAAGCTATATGATTTTGCGTTTCTTACTGGATTGTTACTTTCAACTGTGAAAAATGCAATGAAAGAGCTGGTGATGAATGGATTTGTAAGAATAGTTGAACACCATTATTCAAGACTTGCCAAGGCATACTCACTGAATATAAAAATTCCAGAGAAACTATCAAGAAAATTCTCTGTACAGAAAATTTCATTAAAACTGTCAATTCAGCATTATCAGGAGAAACAGGCGATATTTGTGCCTAAACACTGCCTATAATTTTTACTCTTTATTTATTATGATAAAATTTCTCAAGCATTTTGGTAGTTTCTGTATGTAGTTCTTTTACTTCAAAGTGACTTTTCTTTAAATATTCGAAGTAAACAGAACGTAATTCGTTAAGTTTATCATCAGTTAAGGTTTCATGTGCAATTTAAGTTGGCTCCTATATTCCGCTGTTTCTAATACTCCTGTTAAAGGACCTCCTTCAGAAATGTATGCATTTTCAATATTATTGCCTACTGCAGCCATGTATCGTTTCCATAAATACGAAAGTTCAATATTTAAGTCTCTTGATAAATTCAAAATTTTTCTTTTCTATTGCTTTTGTATATTTTTGTAAAATAATACTGTCCAACAGCAGTAGCAACACCACCTAAAATAGCACCAATGAGACCACTTAGAAGATTATTCATCAAACTGTTGCTTCAAATATTCAAATATGGACTTTAAGCTACAAGATATTCAGTCTCCTCTTCAAATTCATAAATATTATGAATATGCTTTTTGCTAAGTCTATTTGTTTCTTCGTCAAAACACACTCTGCCGTTTTTAAGAGCAACAACTCTGTTAAAATTATCTTTAACTGTATCCAGATGATGGAGTACACAAATGATCGTTATATCCTTTTCCATATTTATTTTTAATAACAGTTCCAGTATCTTTCTGCTTGTTTTCGGATCAAGATTTGCTATTGGCTCATCGGCAAGTAGAACTTCAGGATCCTGCATCAATGCTCTGGCAATTGCAACTCTCTGTTTCTGCCCCCCGCTCAGACGGTCAACTCTTTCAAAAGCCTTGTCTTCTATACCAACAAACTTAAGCAGTTCAATAGCTTTTTCCCTTTCTTTTTTATTGAAAATACCCAGTGTTGAAGATATGAGATCAATGCCTCTATCGAGCCTGCCCAATGCTCCTGTCATAACATTATCAAGCACTGATATCCGCTCCACAAGATTGAAAAGCTGATATATCATTCCAATTTTTTTTCTCAGCTGTCTCAAAGATTCCTTATTACTGTACTTGATAACTTGGCCTCCAACTATAACCTTTCCTGAATCCGGAACCACAAAACCGTTTATCGTCCTGATTAATGTAGTTTTGCCTGAACCACTGGGACCAATAAGAGCAACTGCCTCTCCCTTTCTAACAGACAAATTTACTCCATCCAAAACATTTCTACCATTAAATCGCTTTCTTAAGTTCTCAATAGTTAACATATTTGCTCCTTTTTAATATTAAAATTTATTGCTCCATCTGGAATTTCACCATTCAATACCTGAATAATACTTCTGGCTGCTTGCATTGCTATTTCCCGGCGTATGGAATCCACTGCTGAGCCGATATGAGGTGTAAAAACTGTCTGTTCAGTATTTTCAATAAGTTCTCTGGGAATTTCTCTAGGACGATCAATTCTTGCCCAATCTTCCATCTCAAACACATCAGCAGCATAACCTGCAAGATGTCCTGAAGCTAATGCTCTTACAACTGCGTGTTCATCCACTACAGATCCTCGACAGACATTAACAAGAAAACTACCAGCTTTCATCTTTGAGATGGTCTCATCATTGATCATATGCTTGGTCGAAGGAGTAAGTGGCAGCATTGGAACTACAAAGTCACTGTTTGAAAGAACATCTTCAAAAGAAGCATAGCTGACTCTTAGCTTTTTATATTCATCTTCTGAGAGAACAACAGTGTCATAATAAAATATTTTTACATCAAAACCCTGTAACATCTTTGCTATTGCTTTGCCAACTGCACCCATTCCTATGATTCCAACTGTTGAACCATTCAAACCAGTTCCATAAAACATCGGTCGCCAGCCTCTGAATTTTCCACTTCGAATATACCTGTCACCCAAAAGAATTTTACGGGATAATGCTATGAGCAGTCCTATAGTCAGTTCCGCAGTGGGAATCGTCAGAATATCCTTAACTATTGTGAACCATATGCCGTGTTTTGTGCAGGTATCAATATCAAAGTTATCATATCCTTTCAGTGCTGCGGCAATAATTTTAAGTTTCGGACAGGAATCTAAAAAATCTGAATCAATACTATCGGGCATAAATACCATAATTGCTTTTGCGTCCCTTGTTCTGCGAATAATTTCTTCTCTTGGCAGGGTTTCACGGGTTAGATTTGGAAATACTTCGCAATATTGATTTAGAAAATCAATCACTTCAGGATGCACCCAGTGAGTGATAACTACTTTAGGTTTCATATTTATTCCCCGAAATTATTTTAATCGTTTACGCAGATATGAACCCATGCCATCAACAATAGTAACCATTATTAGGATGAGTAGCAAAATAGCTGATACTTCCTGATACTGCATTATTCTCAGGGAGCTCATCAGCTCAAAACCTATGCCTCCTGCTCCAACCATGCCCATCACAGTTGATGCTCTAAAATTGTATTCCCAGCGATAAATACATGTATCAGCCATCTGAGGTAAAACCTGCGGTAAGATACCATGTGAAATGACCTGGAGATAATTTGCTCCTGAAGATTTCACTGCTTCGACAGGCCCCTCATCTATATGCTCAATTGCCTCCAAAAAGAACTTTCCCACCATCCCAACCGAGTGCAGTCCTAGCGCAAGAACACCGGGAAGGGCTCCAAAACCAACAGCTGCAACAAACAGAATTCCCATTATTAATTCAGGAATAGAACGTAGTATGTTCAAGATTGTATGCGCTGAATAATAAAGGACTGGATGAGGTGAAGTATTCCTTGCCCCCATAAATGCGAGCGGTAAAGAAATAGCTATTGCCAGTATTGTACCCGCAATGCTCATGGCAATAGTGTCCATAATGGGTTTTATCCAGTTGTGTGCATCACTAAAATTCGGCGGCATACTCTCTCTTGCAAGACTGACTATGCTTGGGACTCCTTCAAGTAAACGCTTCAAATCAAACAATCCTGAATAAAAACAGCAGAATGCAATAATTACGATTGCGGATAAACTTTGCAGTACCGATCGAATCAGATTGTTCTTATTCATGTGAATTGGATAATTATAAGCATGTTTCATGTTGTTGTTTTCCATTGGTATGATTACATTTTAGTTAAATCAAGGTTCAAAATACGGGCAAGTTCTCGTATCACATCATAGTCTTTGTCATTAACCGCTCCAAATCCGTCAGCCTTAAATGGTTTTAATATACTCCTGTCAGTGAGTTCTAAAAATGCTCGTTTCACTTTTTCTTTCAATACAGGTGATAAGTCGGAGCGCATAGCCCATGGATATTCAGGATACTCCTTTGATTCTGCAATTACTTTTACTTTGTTTCGATCGATGATTCCTCGCTGAACAAGAGATTCAAAAATGGGCTTGCTTAATCCTCCAGCCTGTGCTTTGGCATTCTGAACCGCTATGGCCACTGCATCATGGTTACCCAGAAAATGTTCCCGATAATGCTTTTTTGCGCTAAGACCTTTTTCTGCAAGCATGGATTTAGGAATCAGGTGGCTTGAAGTGGAAGCCGGATCTCCATATGCCATATCTTTTCCTGCAATATCGGAAATAGAACGGATGCCAGATGCAACATTTGCTATAACAACAGCCTGATAAGTACATTTCCCATGTTTCTTAAGAGCCGCAAACGCTTCAATATTGCTTTTGGATTTCGCCAGCACATAAGATAGTGGACCGAAATAAGCAAGATCGAGACGTCCATGGCGCATTGCCTCTATCATCGAAGAGTAATCAGTTGTAACTACAAGCTCAATCTTTTTGCCAAGCCTTGATTCAAGATAATTCTTAAGTCCTTCATTGTTTTTGATAACTGTTGAGGGGTTTTCATCAGGTAGCAATGCTACTTTGAGAATTTTTGGATCTGGATCTCCTGCTGCCGATGCAAGACTAAAACAAAGAATAACCGTCAGTGCGACAAAAATTAAAGCAAAAATGTTTTTACTTATTTTTACCATTTTACCTCCCTAAATTTTGTTTTTTAAGATTTCCTTTGCTAAACTTAAACTGATAAAAGCCCCTTTGGGACACATTTTTATTCATCAATACAATAAATCCTCGGTATAAACTTAGCGTATTTCACCTCCTTTCCATATTTAAAGCAATGACATGTCTTTACATAGTATTTTACAGGAGAAATGTTTCATAAATATTACAGAAATGTTAATTTTTGGTTAAAATATATCCTGGCCTGCTTTCCGTTTTTTGGAACAGAATAAATCGAATATAATCTAAATATAAGAAATGAGCAAAGTTATGAAACAAACAAAATACAGTATATCTATAACTGCTAAGCTTGTGGTAGAGATCCTTAAGCAGTGTATGAAGGTTTATGGTATTCCAACAGTCATAAGAACATATCAGGGTTCTGCGTTTATAACTATCAGTTTTCAGAAGTTTTATTCAAAAATACGGGATACGTACTGGATGCGGTATGAGTTTACTTAAAGAGGAAGTCCATGGCAAATTGCCTCCCTTGTAAAAAATATTTTTTAATCTTGTATAGAGATAGAAATTTTTCCCTTGCCATCCAGCAACTAATTCTTATATTATGAACCTATGAACTGGAATAATAAATGTTTTTAACAGCCCTGATAATTTACATGTTATGATCATAGAACAATGTAATGAGCAGGACATAAAAGGTAGTTACGATTTGATTATTTATTCAAATACTTTTGATTATGATCCTGAAACATTTATAGTTCTTGATAGAGTTGATGACAATATTAAGATAATTCCGTATGCTCCTGAATTTAAATACAGAGTATTTAAAAATGTGAATGAAAAGGAAGCCTTAAAAATAGTTAATGAAGTTTTAAAAAATCCAGTTTATGTAAGCAAGGTTAAATGCACTGGTATAAAGGATGAAGGGGATATGGTTGGTTATGAGCTTAAACCGGTATACCTGCCATGGGTATTTGGGATTTCAGAACCAGTTCAAACAGTCTATAAAAAGAAAGGCAACACAATCACTATATTCATAAACCTTAATCCGCGCATTGAAAAACAGCTTTATGGCGGTGGATAGTACAGTCACGAGAATGGAATTAGTGAACTATGCGAAAGAGTTTAGCTCAAAAATATATTTTTAAAACTAATTCAGAGAGATTTTATTTTGAGGAAAGACGTAGAGAGGAATTTTATATTACAGGTTGCTGAATCATTTATCATCTATTTTAACTTTTTTAAAATAAGAAATGCATATTTATCAAGTTCAATAACAACAGAGCCATTAGAAACAATGGTATTTTCAAGGCTTTCTGTAATACTAAATAGATTTATCCACGTACCAGTTGTAATTTTGCATTGAAAATTGACCCATCTTTTGCATAAAAACTGACCCACCTTGTATTAAAATAAACCCCACATAAACAGTATGGGGGTAATAAGAGGTGATCAGCATGACAGATTGGGTAACAATCAGGAATCTTAAGAAAAGAAATCCTGAGCTTGGCACAAGGGCCATAGCAAGGATTTTAAAAGTATCCAGAAATACTGTTAAAAGAGCATTAGCTCAGGAAGTATACACTGGATATGAGAGAGTTTCAAGAAATAATGAAGAGCTCTCAAGATTTTCAGAATTTGTTAAAGAATCCTATTTAGTAAAAAAGCAGAAGGTTTCAGTAATCATCAGCAATTTAAGGAGTAAAGGTTTTAAAGGTTCAGAATCTTCAGTGTACAGGTATATTAACAGCAATTTCAAAATGATCAATGACACAACAAGAAGCTTTCAAAGGTATGAGACATCTCCTGGAGAACAGATGCAGTATGACTGGTCTGAATATAAAGTTTCCATAGCAGGCAAGCTTGTAAAACTATATGTGCACTGTACAATTCTTGGCTACAGCAGATACAGAAAGTATGATTTTAGTTTTGATAAGAAACAGACAACGATATTTGATATATTATCAGAAGCATTTTACTATTTTGGAGGAGTATGTAGCAGGATACAGGTTGACAACGCAGCTCAATTTGTAGATGATGCTGGAAGCAGTGTTGTATGGAATGACAATTTTCTTAAACTTTGTGGTTATTATGGGATATTGCCCACAAGATCCCTGCCTGGTCATCCATGGAGCAAGGGCAAAGTAGAAAACCCTTTCAGTTATCTTGAAAATCATTTTATCAATAACAACACTTTTTCTTCTATAGAGGATTTTATAAACAAATTGTTGAGATTTAATGATGAAGTAAATGAAAGAACTCATGGGACAACCACTGTTAAGCCATCTGAATTATTTGAGATAGAAAAAGAGCATCTGATACATATTCCGTCTTGTAAGTTTGTTATTGTAGAAAAAGAATACAGGAAAGTGACATCTGATTGTTTGATATCTTATAAATCAAACAGATACTCAGTGCCACATATATTTGCTGGTCAGGAAGTATGGATAAAAGTACTAAAAGGGATTTATCTTAATATTTATTCCAATGACAATAAACTTATAGCAGAACACAGTCTTGTATCTGGAAGAGGTAACATTGTATCAGATAAAAGCCATTACAAATCATTTAAATGTCATGAAAACAGTAACTTTGATAAATTATCCCACAAATTAAAAGAAAGGTTTACATCTTATAAAAATATCGAACAGTTTTTAGAGTTATTGAAGAAACAGAAAGGCGCAAATTATCGTTATCAGCTTTTTAGGATAATAGAGCTGTTTGAGTACTATGACACAGAAATATGTGAGTCTGTAATGGATGAGAGTCTAAAATACAGAAGAGCACACAGTGATTTTATAAAGGGAGTTTTGACAACCAGGAGAAATTGTGAGAGTTCATATAGTGGAAGTTTAAATATAAACCTTCATAATTTCCCTTCAGCTAAAGAATGTAAAAGACAGTTAAAGGAGTATCAATATGGAAAAAGATAATATATCATCAGGAATAAAATATTACTGTAAGATTTTATCTGTTCCCTTTATATACGAAATATACGAAAAGGAAGCAGAAGAAGCAGCAAAAAGTAAGATAAGCTACCAGCAGTATTTATACAATGTTTTAAAATCTCAGAGCAATGTAAGATTGGATAACTCTGTGAGGGCCAAAATTAAGAAGGCAAAATTCCCTTTTATTAAAACAATAGAAGATTATGATTTTAGTTTCCACAGTAAGATTGATGAAAAGCTTATAAGGGAGCTCTGTGAGTTAAACTTCATAAGGGATGCCAAAAATATAATCTTTGTAGGACCTCCTGGAGTTGGTAAGACACATCTTGCAGTAGGACTTGGGATAAAAGCTGCTCTGTCAAGAAAGAGGGTGTTATTCTGTAATACAGAAGAATTAATAACCGAACTTGTTAGAGCAGAACACTCAAATACAGCAGTAGATTACATAGAATCCATATCTAGAATAGATTTACTGATAATAGATGAGCTTGGATATCTTGAAGTTGGTAAATCAGCAGCATCGTTGTTTTTCAAACTTATATCTAAAAGATATGAAAGAACATCTACTATAATAACCACTAACAAGGCATTTGAGGAATGGGATGATATATTTGGTGATGAAACAGTGGCAGCTGCAATTCTTGACAGATTACTACACCATTCATATCCATTCTTTATAAATGGTAAGAGTTACAGGATAAAACAGCTTTATGAGAAAATAGATGTTGAAAAAAAATAAATTTTTTTGTTAACTAAAAGGGTGGGTCAAAATTCATGACAAAAACGGGTCAATTTTCATGAAAATTTTCACCAGTATCAAGCTTTACCTCTATGCTTGCGGCTCTATTATGAAAGTTAAATATGCAAGCAGTCTGTTCTCGATTTAGTTTCCGTTTTATGATTAAAACTCTGTCAAAGGACTCCACCTTTATATTTTTTCTTTCAAATACCCCCAGCGAAGGATTATCTTTCCTAAGTTTTATAAGAGTTCTGTAAACTTTAAAAATCTCTTTGTGTTTTCCGGAATACCTGAGATTGAGATCAATTTTTGAACGTAAGAACGTCTTTGCATCTTGTGGATCAGGAATTTCTTCCTGCCAGTTGAAGGAAGCAAATTCATCTGTTCTTCCTTTTCTTACATTGTCTATTAATTCGGGATCAGAGTGACTTACAAAATATTGAAAAGGGCTGTTTTCAGCATACTCCTCTCCCATAAAAATAAGAGGTATAAAAGGAGATAAAACTACAATAGCAGCAGCAAGTTTTAAAGAATCTGTGCCAATTATGCTACTTAATCTTTCACCCATCATTCTATTTCCTATTTGATCATGGTTTTGTGAAAAGGCGACAAATCTTGAAGGAGGTAAATGTTTTGATGAGCTTCCATGCCTTTTTTTTCTATAACCGGAATACTGCCCCGTATATGCAAAACCTTCTTTTAATGCCTTAAAGAGCTGATTGAAATGCCCAAAATCCTGATAATATCCAATCTTTTCCTCTGTTAATAAACTATGCAGTGAATGATGAAAATCATCATTCCATTGGGCATCAACACCGTAGCCTCCTTTATATGGCGGATTTACAACCCTCACGTCATTTAAATCACTTTCAGCAATAATAAAAACTTTTCTGTCGAGTTTTTTACCCTCGTTGTGCACCGCCTTTCTTATATCAGAGATAATGTGTTTAGGGCTGAAATCAAATATTCCATGTATTGCATCTAGTCTCAATCCATCAATATGGTACTCCTTAACCCAGTAAATAGCATTATTAATGATAAACTCTCTCACTTCATCGCTATATGCATCATCATAATTAAAAGCAGGACCCCATGGAGTTTTGTATTTATCCGTAAAGTAATAACCATAATCAGATAAATAATTTCCCTCTGGACCCAGGTGATTATAGACAACATCAAGAATAACGGCAATCCCCAGATTATGACAACTGTTTATCAGTTTTTTTAAACCTTCAGGTCCTCCATAACTATTCTGAGGAGCATAGATATAAGTTCCATCATAACCCCAGTTTCTTTCTCCTGAAAATTGACCAACAGGCATAAGTTCAATAGCATTTATACCCAGATCGTTCTTTAAATAATTTAAATAAGGAATAATAGCTTCAAATGTCCCTTCTTTTGTAAAGGTTCCTGTATGAAGTTCATATATTATGAGATCTTCAAAAGAGATTCCCTTCCAGGATTGATCATCCCAATTAAATTCATATGGGTTAACAACCATAGAAGAACCGTCAACGCCTTCAGACTGAAATCTTGATACAGGATCTGGTCTTAGTTTATCATTATCAATAAGATAAAAGTATCTACTGCCTGCCTTAATCCCTTTCACAAATGCTGAATAGTATCCCTTTTCTTCTTTCTTCATTTGATACTTTTTCTTTCCTTCTACTAAACAAACAGAAATGGAGGAAGATTTTGGAGCCCAAACTCTGAAAAAAACTCCATCTTTTTTTATATTTGCTCCTATATGTAATGTCCAGGTTTTCATTGCTTCAAATAAACGGAATATAATTCAGTATCATATTATCTTCAAAAGCTTTTTTAAAACTAACATTTTAATTATTGACCCCTTTTCTGCAACTTGATCAATTTAATTAAACTCTACTATTATAAGATATGACTTAAATTAAAATACAATTCAAACTATTGTTATTCTAAATTTACTTCCCGTTTCTATAACATTTTAAAAATTGTTTGTAATTTGAACCTATTTTTCAAAATTTATACTAAATGAGAAGGGGGGCTATGGTGAAAAACTATTTTTCAACTTCAAAGCTTATAAGTATAAAAACGATTTTATTAATAATTATTAATATTTTTATTTTTAATAATTTTTCTGAAGCTCTGTGTATAAAAACAGAGTCGGCAAATATAAGATTAGGTCCTAGCACGAGTTACAAAAAAGCATGGACAGTTGGTAAATATATGCCTCTTGTTAAAGTTGGACTGAGTGTAGATAGAAATTGGTATGCTGTTAAAGATGTGGATGGAGATGTTAACTGGGTCCATAAAAGTCTTGTGACAGATCAGATAAAATGCGGCGTTGTCAAAGCAAAAAAAGTCAACGTAAGAGGCGGACCTTCCACAAAGTACTCTAAATTAGGTTTTGTAGAAAAATATTATTCCTTTAAAGTAATAAAAATTCAAGGAAACTGGGTAAAATTTCAAGATCAGTGGGGTGACTCAGGGTGGATTCATAAAAGTTATTTATGGATACCATAATAAATTATTTGAGTTTTAATCTAATAGTATGAATTTATACATAACTATTTATACTATCTTATCTGTTTTATAACCCCGATACAGAGAAAGCATTCCAGGACTTAAAAGGAAGCTTTAATGGAGCAGTTTAAAAGACAGTATAAGAGACACTTTCACTTTCACGATTAAGACATACATTTGCAAGTCAGTTAATTATCAGTGGCGCTGACCTTAAAACAGCTCAAAAGTTACCGGGACACAAGGATATTAAAATGACCCTCAGATACTCACACTTATCACAGGCTCATAAAAGGCAGGCCGCCAAATTATTGGAAAATCTAATTTATCACAATTCTATCGGAATCGAAAAAATGAGGCTTCTAAAAATCTTCGTAACTCATTGATTTTAAATATGGAGGTGAAGGGATTCGAACCCACGACCTCCTGCGTGCAAAGCAGGCGCTCTCCCAACTGAGCTACACCCCCATTCCCATGGGCCTAGTTGGAGTCGAACCAACCACCTCACCCTTATCAGGGGTGCGCTCTAACCAACTGAGCTATAGGCCCATTAATACTATAAAAATACCTGAAAATGATTAATTTTGTCAATTCAACGAAATTCGGGTAGTGTCAAGAATTATGTGTAAATTCATAAAGAGGTTTACTCCTGTATTGTTCATTTAAGTGATTAATTAATTACTGCGAAACTTATTCTTTAAATACTTTTTACATTATTAAAGCAACTCATTGTTTTTGTCCGTCTTCTTAATTCTCTAAAAGATCTCTCTATCACATTTGTTGTTCTTAATTTCTTCCACATGTTCTTTGAAAAACAAAAAAAGAAAATCAATATAAGGGAGGAAACCATGCAAAAAATTAGACAAATGGGATTAGAGGATTTTGTAACACAGATAGCAGAGATGGAACCTGCATCTGCAATAAAGTATCTAAGTGAAGCATTGATTAATCTTTTTATGCTAAAGGAAAGGGATTTTTTTCTTAAATCAGATCAGTCAACACAAAACAAAGCAAATGGATTTTATCCAAGGAATCTTGCCTGTCTTTTAGGTAATTTATCTCTTAAAATTCCAAGAGACAGAACAGGACAGTTTAGACCTCAAGTGTTACCACAGCAGTGGCAGAGATACGACAGAGACTTTCAAGATTTGCTGCTTAATCTGATACTTCAAAGTTACTCCCCAAAGAAATCTTTTCCTCAGACTGATCATCAACTCTGCTTTATACATATGCAGAGGAATATATTCAGAAATATGTCAAAGGAAGATGCCTGCAGATTTAACGAAGAAATAAACAGAATCAAGTTAATCAACAACTATGAGGAGGCAGTGAATGCATTTGAACCCTTATGCAGTCAATCATGGTGGATATTTCTAGTCAGTTAAGACAGCTGAGATTTCTATCTATGTTATTGTAAACAGAATAACCCTGGATAGATGGAGAAAACCCTTACTGTATCAAAAGAGGTGCTATATGAAATTAGACAGATCTTTAATTCCAGGTTTAGAGAATAGACACAGTTTTATTGACAACTGCCACGGATTTATCCTGTTTACTAAAACCAAAAACGGTGAAAGAAGAGAAATACCCTTAAACAATACTCTTAAACAGCTGCTTGCTCAGTTGTTCACACAGAGAAGACTTGATACTGAATACGTGTTTTATAACCCCGATACAGGAAAATCTTGCCATGATGCAAAAAGAGGCTTCAACACCGTATGCAGAAAGGCAGACATAAAAGACTTTCACTTCCACGACTTAAGACATACATTTGCAACTCAGCTTGTTATGAACGGATATGATTTAACAACAGTTAAAGAACTTCTTGGACATAAAGATATTAAAATGACCCTCAGATACTCACTTCCTGGCTCCTGAACACAAACAGGACGTAGTGAAAAAACTTGATAATTTTTTAGGACAAAATACTCCAAAAATCGCCCCAAAAAGTACCTGATTCTTACAATTTTCTTACAGTGCAGAAAAATTATCTTTTTATGATTTTCATAAGCCATTGATTTTGCTTAATGGACGGTAGGGGAGTCGAACCCCCGGCCTCCAGATTGCGATTCTGGCGCTCTCCCAACTGAGCTAACCGCCCGATTTGTTTTATAATATCATATTTAAAACATTTTAAGGAGGGTTTAAATGAACTGGCAAGAAGTTAAAAAGATAGCAAAAGAAAGATTGAAGCCTTACTGCCGTGTTTGTCCTGTATGTAATGGAGTAGTTTGTTCAGGCGAAGTTCCAGGAATGGGAGGTGTTGGAACAGGCTCTTCATTTAGGTCTAATATTGAGGCATTGAATAAATATAAACTTAATCTTTCGGCGATCCATGATGTAAAACAGCCTGATACATCAATTGAGATTTTCAAACAGCCTCTTTCTCTACCGGTAATGGCTGCGCCGGTAACAGGAAGTACATATAATATGGGTGGAGCTGTTACAGAGGAAATTTATGCTCAAGAGGTTATTGCAGGCTCTCTTATGGCAGGAACAGTTGGATGGACTGGTGATGGAGCAGACCCTTTAATGTATGGTAGTGGTATTGAGGCAATAAAAATGAACAATGGCAAAGGGATTCCAATAATTAAACCAAGAGCCCAAGATGAAATAATAAAGCGAATCCGTCAGGCTGAGGATGCTGGTGCTGTGGCAGTTGGAATTGATATTGATGGAGCTGGTCTTATAACAATGGCACTTAAAGGTCAGCCAGTCAGCCCAAAATCTCCAAAAGAGATTGAAGAAGTGGTAAAATCAACAAAACTTCCTTTTATTTTAAAAGGAATCATGACTGTTAAGGAAGCTGAAATAGCATATAACTTAGGTATTTCAGCAATTGTTGTTTCCAATCATGGAGGAAGAGTTCTTGATCATACTCCTGGTGTTGCTGATGTTTTACCTGAGATTACAGAAAAAATGAAAGGAAAGATAACAATTATTGCTGATGGAGGTGTTCGCTCGGGAGCTGATGTTTTAAAGCTTCTTGCACTTGGAGCTGATTGTGTTCTTATTGGTAGACCTGTTATAATCGCAGTTTTTGGAGGCGGAAGAGAAGCACTTAAACTTTATTTTGAAACTATTAGAAATGACCTTAAACAGGCAATGCTTCTTACAGGAGTTGGATCTGTAAAAAATGTATCGAAAGATATTTTAAGAGTCTAACTCTATGATGCCCGGCATAATAACCGGGCATTCTTTTGTTACAATATAAAATTAAAAGATAAGTTTATACTTCATAAGTTTTATGATTATATCTCAGAGTTATTGAACTTTCAAGCCACTTAGTAGAATATAAAACTTGTTATTTTGAAAAAAATATTTCAATAATAATATAATAAATTAATTAATAATAATTAAAAAAACAATTTGGTTAGGAGGTGCATTATGAAGCAGTATTTTGTATTCTGTTTGAGTTTTTTATTTTTATTTACATCAGTATCATATGGATTTGATGGAGAAACAGCTTCAAAATTTAATTCAGTTTTTTCTCAGCTAACTCCTGAGATGATTGCAAAAAAACCATGTGAAATCAATGCAAAGCAACTATTTGAGATGATCAGGGCAAATGAAGACTTTGTAATTCTTGATATCAGAACTCCTCAGGAAATGCAAATTGTTGGAATTACATATAAAAATACTCTGAAGATACCAATGCATGAACTTTTTAAGGAAGAAAATTTACAAAAGCTTCCAACTGATAAGAAAATTGTTGTTGTATGCCATACAGGGACAAGGGCATCAGCTACAGTAATGGCATTAAGGGCAGTTGGGTTTAATAATGCCTACATGTTTAAAGGAGGTATTATTGAGCTGGCTGCAGAAGCTGGAAGAAGCGTGGTGGGTATTCTCTGGTAGAAATAGAATGAACCAGAAGAGATAACAGTTTTAACTATCAGCTCTTCTGGTTTAATTTTAATGATGATATACACTTTTTTTGTTTAAAAGATGTATTATAGCTGTTAATTTCATCAAAACAGTTAATATGATAACACTATCTGAAGAGCTTTACATTAAAAAAAATGCCTATATTCCAGAACATCTACCATGCTATGTAGGAACAGTTTCAGATAATGAGTGTTTTATTGTAAAAGACTATGTTTTTTATTTTGGAAACAGAACTCTTGTATTTATTGGATATCCTCTTTCTCAAATTCAAGCTGATGCTTATGTAATAGAAATTATAGAAAAACTAATACAGATCTTTAAGCCTGATTATTTGGCTCTAATCGGTGAAGAAATATCATACAGTAAAGCCAGATGTTTGAGTAAAGAGACAGATGCTTACTGGAGAGTTAATTTAGAGGAGTTAGAAATTTCTCAAAAAGTAAGAAATATGATAAACAGAGCATCAAGGGAACTTTATATCGAGAAAACTAAAAATTTCGGAAAAGACCATCTTTCTATTATTTCTCAGTTTTATGAGACTCATTCTGTATCTGAAGCGACTAAATACATTTTTGAGAGAATTCCAGATTATATCTCGAGTTGTGAAACCGTGTTTATTTTTAATGCAAAAGACAGGAATGAAAAACTCATTGCTTTTGGCATAGCTGACTTTTTTGCTGATGATTATGCGTTTTATATGTTCAACTTCAGTTCTAAAAAAACAGTTCCGGGTGTTTCAGATTTAATACTCCATGAAATTATAAAAACAGCAAAAGAAAATAATAAAAAATATATAAATCTTGGATTGGGAATTAATGAAGGTGTTCAATTCTTCAAGAAAAAATGGGGTGGAGTTCCATTTCTTAAATATGAATTTTATTTTTATAAAACAAAAAAAAGATTTCCTAGTTTTTTGTATAATCTTTTTAAAAGATGTTGAAAAATAAAGAAAAAGATCATATTCTAAAAAATGCCTACATCCCTGAACATATTTTGAATCTGATGATTCCTCTTTCAAAGGCAAAAGCTTTTCTCATTAATGATTATCTGGGATTTGTAAGAGGAGATGTCCTTATTTTCATTGGTTATCCTCTAAACAAAAACTTTTCAGAACAGAATTTCATTAACAGTTTACAATCAAGTATAAGAAAGTTTAACCCATGCTATGTTTGGTTTATAACTCCTCAAATACCATCTGAACTTGAAAAGCTATGTATGGAAAGAGAAACAGATGATTACTATATACTTGATCTTGAAAAATTGAACATAAAAAAGGAGCTAATTAGGCAGATAAAAAAAGCATCTATGTATCTAACTGTCAGAAGAAATAGCGAGATTTCTAAAGAACATCTAAGACTTATAAAGGAATTCATAGAAATAAAAAAACCTTCTAAAAGAGTGGCTGACCTTTTTTTAAATATTAATGATTTTGTTACATATTCAAAAACCGCAGTAGTGCTTGATTGTATGGATAAAAAAGACAATCTCATAGCCTTTTATGTTCTGGATGTTGGAGGACCAGATTTTATCACTTATGTTATTGGAACATATGACAGAAACAACTATATTCCTCATGCTTCTGATCTTGCCTTTCATGAAATGATAAATATTGCCAGGCAAGAAAACAAGAAATATATTCATCTGGGGCTCGGTGTTAATGAAGGATTGAGAAGATTTAAAGAAAAATGGGGTGGAGTTCCATTTCTTAAATATGAACTCTGCGGATACAGGATTACTAAAACAGAATCTACACTTATTGACTCATTTTTAATAAGATGATAAGAGGAATATTTTTCAGGGATAGAAAACTTAAAATGATCTGGGCTATAAGAAAGAATAATCTAGAATCTTACCTGATAGGCTCTGCTCATTTTTCTCCGTACAGATTTGAGAGATCTCTTGAATACTATATAAGCAAAGTAGATACAGTATTATTTGAAGGACCTCTAGATGAGAAGAGCATGAATAAGGTTATACAGAGAGGGTTTAAAACAAGTGATGACAGATCTCTTCTAGATGTTGTGGAATATGGCGTTTTAAGAGATTTGATTCAAAAGCTTCTTTTATCTGATAGTTATCAGTTTGCAACAGGCTATCATTTTAAAGATTTACAGAAACAGATGGAAGAGTCTTATATTGAACAGCTTAAAGAGTTAAAAGTGTGGAGTGGTTTTTTTGCTCTGTGGTCGGAGTTTCTTAAGAAAAGACAATGGAAATACTCTGTTGACAAAGAGGCCTACAAGATAGCAAAAAAATTCAATAAGCAGATAGTTTTTCTTGAGACAATTGATGAACAAATTCAAGCTCTTGAAAATATACCTGTAAAAAGAATATTAAGTTTTATAAAAAATTTTGAACAGTGGGATAAATACTCAAAAAAATATAAGAAATACTATCTTAAAGGTGATATTCAAAATCTAATGTTTATTTCTGAAAATTTTCCCACTCGATGTGAATCAATTGTTGAAAAGCGAGACTTAATTCTATATGAAAGAATGCATCCTTTTTTAGAAAGAAATAGCATATTGGTATTTTGCGGCACAATTCATATAAAAGGTATAACAGAGCGATTAATTGAAAATGGATATAAAATAAAACCATACCATTGACGCTGGTTGTTATAAAAATAAAGTCAGAATTGATTAATATAAACACCATAAAATTCTGATTGAAAGAAATTGTATGAGATAATATGGAAATAATGGACATCAAGATAAAAAAATCAATACAATACAATAAAGTAGTGGAGGTGTCAGGATGGAAAAGATTCCGTACCGCCTGCTGTGGAATCATTGAGTCAATCAATAGATGCGTGTTTAGCTTTTTTAAGCTTCCCATTATCAAATTTATACAAAATATTTGACAGTGCAGTTGATTATAACAGTTATATACTTAAATAATATGAGCAATCCCCAGCTTATTTTAATGGCCTTTTTACAATGTGTTACATTTATTTCTGGCAATTGTCCTTTACAATACGAAGAGGTGGAGCTTGCCCATCTTTCCCTTCTCCCATATAAACTGTAACATGAGGAAAAGGAATTTCTATTTTAAGCTCATCAAATCGTTTTTTGATTCTTCTGTTGAACTCGCGAGCTACACGCCACTGTTTGATAGGAAGAGTGGTAGTTCGAGCTTTAATAATAACTGCTGAATCGGCAAATTGATCAACGCCTAATACTTCAATTGGCTCAAGAATGTCATCCTTAAATTCAGGGTCATGACGCATTTCCTCGTCAATTTTTTTAATTATTTCCATCACCTCATCAACATCTTCTTTATAAGCAACTCCTATTTCAAAAACGTACCTTGAGTATTCTTTGGTCATATTAGTAACAACGCTAATTTGTCCATTTGGAACGTAGTGTACATTTCCTGACATATCACGTAATACGGTGGTTTTCAAACTTATCTTCTCTACAGATCCACTCTTACCTCCGATTTCTACTACATCGCCCACTCGAATCTGATCTTCCATAAGGATGAAAAAGCCACTAATAACATCTTTTACCAGTGATTGAGCACCGAACCCGATAGCAAGTCCTCCTATTCCGGCAGTAGCCAGAATAGGCCCAATGTCAATCCCTACTTCTCTTAGAACTGTAATTCCCGAAATTGCAACTATAATAGAAATAAGAGCATATCTAACAATATTTCCCAGTGTTGTTGTCCGTTTCTGAAATTCTTCGTCCTCTTTTTTCCTGATAATTAAACGAATAAGCCCTGCAGAAAACCTTTTGGCGAGTCTTAATGCGAGCCATGTGAGGATAAGAATTACTATAATGTGCAATATACCTTTCAGAAATGAAACGCTGAATAGTTCATCTAATAATTTTTGCATATTCATAACTTTTCTCCTGTTTTTAAATCATCGATATATATTAAATTTTTAAATCATCGATATATATTAAATTAAGTTAAGATTGTCAAGTATAAATTTCTGAACTACTTCTGCAGTCTTGCTTACCTGTTCAGAAGTTAGAAGCTTAGTTCTATCAGTGATAATATTGCTTATGCTTCTAAGTTCTATACAGGGGATACCATAGATTTGAGCTACCTTTGCTATTGCAGCACCTTCCATATTTTCACATATTGCATTGAAATTTTTTTCTAGAAACTTTGCTCTTTGAATATTCCCCGTACATATTGAGACAGTTAAAAATGTTCCACTTTTTAAATTTTTCATAACATCAGGTATATAAAGAGGAATTGTTTCAGTATTCATGAAAATAAAAGAATTATTACTATCTTCACAGTTTATCAGTAAGCCCTCATCAGCGATAATTTCCTTCTCAGCTATCGCAATATCACAAATATTAAGTCCAGATGATGGATAGGCACCTGCTATTCCTGATATAACAGCTTTGCTAATAGGAAAATGGTTAAAAGCCAGAAGAGATGATATGGTAGCATTTACTTTACCAACTCCAGATACACATAGAACTATTTCTGAATTGTTTATGGTACCTTTTATGAACATAGTATTTCTTATTAGCAGATTCGATTTACACGAGATTTTTTTAGTAATTAATTTCGATTCTATAGCTGTTGCAAAAAAAAGGGCTATCAATTATGATGCTGCCTCAACAAAATTAATTCTGTTTTCAAAATTTTTCATTTTCTGAAGTACGATTTTTTCTGTCCAAAGAGTTTTTAGAAATTCTGCAAGATGATCATTTTGTTTTAACATGGAACCAATATCATACATTTTTATTTTTAATTCTATATTATCTATTTCATTGCTGATTGCAAAAATGAAAGTTTAAAGTATTTACTGTTTGTTTCTGTTGCTGATTTAAATCTGTATTTCATGTCGTATTATTTACTTTAAAAGAATTTTTTAGCATAAGGCAAGCTATGATATAATAAAAAGGCTTAAATCAAATTTTTTGAGGTGATACAATGCCTGTGTATGAGTATGAATGTAAAAAATGTGGAGAGTTTTTTGAGATTCTAGTTCTTGGCAATAAGAGTGTTTCATGCCCAAAATGTGGTTCTGATAACATCAAGAAAAAATTTTCCACATTTGCAATGAAAGGTGTTCAAAAAGGCAATTCAGGATGCTCATCCTGTAACGCATCTTCCTGTAGTTCCTGTAAATAATTCAATATTTCCCAATTCTTATTCTGAAAGGCAATAAAAAGGAGTAATAAGGAGTAATTATGTCAAATGTTTCAAAAGTTAATATTGCAGATGAGATGAAAGTCAGCTACCTTGATTATGCAATGAGCGTAATCATTGGTAGAGCCTTGCCTGATGTAAGGGATGGGTTGAAACCTGTGCAAAGACGAATTCTCTATGCTATGTTCAGAGAGGGGCTACTTGCTGGTAAAAAATATTCAAAATGCGCTGGAGTTGTGGGTGAAGTTTTAAAGAAATATCATCCCCATGGTGACCAGGCCGTTTATGATGCTCTTGTCAGACTTGCGCAGGACTTCAACATGCGCTATCCTCTTATTGATGGACAGGGTAACTTTGGCTCTATTGACGGAGACCCTCCTGCTGCATACCGTTATACTGAAGCAAGACTCACAAAAATAGCTGAAGAGTTGCTTCAGGATATTGATAAAGAGACTGTTCCATTTGTACCAAATTTTGATTCAACAACAGAAGAACCTCTTGTTCTTCCTGCACGAATTCCAAATCTTCTTATAAATGGTTCATCTGGGATAGCTGTTGGAATGGCTACAAACATTCCTCCACATAATCTTAATGAAATCATTGATGCTCTGGTGCAACTTCTTGAAAAGCCTGATACTTCAGTTGAGACTCTAATGCATTTTATTCATGGACCTGACTTTCCAACAGGTGGAATAATTTATGGTATAGAAGGAATTAAAGACCTTTATCGTACAGGTAGAGGAATTATAAAAATAAGGGCAAAAGTAAAAGTTGAAAGAGAAACAAAGGGTAAAAAACCAAAAGAAATTGAACTGTTTGAAAGAGAATCAGAAACTAAAGCTACAAAAGAGAGAATCATAATCACAGAGATTCCTTATCAGGTTAACAAAGCCAGGCTAATTGAGAAAATAGCCGAACTTGTAAGAGGGAAAAAAATCGAGGGAATTACAGAAATAAGGGATGAGTCTAATAGAGAGGGAATAAGAGTTGTTCTGGAGCTAAAAAAAGGAGAAATGCCAGAGGTTATTCTTAATAATCTGTACAAACACACTCAGATGGAGACAACCTTTGGTGGAATAATGCTTGCAATTGTTGATGGACAGCCCAGAATTTTAACTCTTAAAGAAGTTCTCCATGAATTCTTGAAACATAGAAGAGATGTTGTTTTAAAACGAACAGTCTTTGAACTAAAAAAAGCAGAACATTCTGCCCATATTCTTGAAGGTCTCAAAATAGCTGTTGAAAATCTTGATGAAGTTATAGCAATCATAAGAAAATCTCAGAATCCTGAGGAAGCGAGGATAAAACTGATAACAAGATTTCCTCTCACAGAAATTCAGGCTCAGGCAATTCTTGACATGAGGCTACAGAGACTAACAGGGCTTGAGAGAGACAAGATAATAAGCGATTACGAAGCCATTCTTAAAGAAATACAAAGACTAAGAGCAATTCTTGAAAGTGAAGACTTACTTAAGGAAATCATAAAAAATGAATTAATAGAGATAAAACAAAAATATGCTGACGAACGAAGAACTGAAATAACAGCTGAAACAAAAGAGATAAACTTTGAAGATCTGATTACTGAGGAAGACATGGTAATAACAATGACTCATCTCAGTTATATAAAGAGAACTTCTCTGTCTGATTACAGAAGTCAGAAAAGAGGTGGGAAGGGATTAACTCCAATGGAGACTGCAATAGATGACTATCTTGAAGATGTTTTAATTGGTTCAACACATGATCATATAATGTTCTTCAGTAATTACGGAAGGGTTTACTGCTTGAAGATTTATCAGATTCCAGAAGCTGGCAGAGTATCCAAAGGTAAACCTATTATAAATCTGCTTCCTCTTCAGGAAGGTGAAAAAATAACCACCAAACTTGTGTGCAAGGATCTTGAAGAAGGCTTTCTTACAATGTTTACAAAAAAGGGCTTTGTTAAAAAAACATCTCTTGACGAATTTAAAAATATAAGAAGTAAAGGTGTTATTGCCATAGCTCTTGAAGACAATGATGAATTAATATCAGTAAGAAAGACAACAGGACATAACCAGTTAATTATAGCTACCAAAATGGGCATGGCAGTTAGATTTGATGAGAAAGATGTAAGACCAACTGGTAGATCAGCCAGAGGAGTTATTGGAATCAGATTTTCAGAATCGCAGGATGAAGTTGTATCAGCAGATATTGTATCTGAAAACTCATTTATATTAACAATTACAGAAAAAGGCATTGGTAAAAAAACTCCTATTAATGAATATCGTTTACAGCATAGAGGAGGTACAGGGGTAAAAAATATCAAGCTTTCTGAAAAAACAGGTTATGTTGTATCCGCCCTTCAAGTTAAAGAAGATGATGAAATTATAATCTGTAGCAGCAGTAAAATGATCAGGCTTAAAGTTTCTCAAATTCGGCCTCAGGGCAGAGCTACAACTGGAGTAAGACTTATAGATCTCGCTCCTGAAGACAAAGTGGTAAGTATTGGGCGAATATTAGAGGAGGACAGCAGTGTCAATATATAACCTTGATTATTTTTTTAATCCAAGAAGAATTGCTGTTATAGGTGCTGATAATCTTCTAGGAACCATGGGTTATACTGTTTTCAGAAATCTTATTACTGAGGGATATAAAGGGATCGTTTATCCGGTAAATCCTCAATCAGATTCCATACAGGGAGTAGAGGCTTATAAAAGACTGAACGATATTTCAAAAGAAATAGACCTTGTTATCTTGGCAAATGAATGCGGGACAAACATTTTAGAGCTTCTTGAAGAATGTGGCCAAAAAAAAGTTAAGGGAGTTATTTTGATGTGTCCTGATTTCAGAACAAAGGTTAAAGATGCAATGCGTGTAGAGGAGGAAATTGAAAAGATTCACAGAAAATATGGTTTCAGACTTCTGGGACCTAATACTCTTGGCTTTATAAGACCTGGAATAAACCTTAATGCAAGTCTTTTTAAAAGAAAACTTAATAAAGGTAGTATTGCTCTAATCTCACAGAGTGCTACTCTTTCTATTGCTCTTTTAGATAGAGGTGCGGACAAAAACATAGGTTTTAGCTATTTTGTTGCACTTGGTTCTGATATAGATATAGATTTTGCTGATCTTATTGATTTTTTTGGAGTGGATCCTTCAACAAGGGCAATAGTTATATATATGCAGTCTATAAAAAATGGCAGAAAATTCATGACATCTGCTCGTTCATTTGCTTTTTCAAAACCTATTGTTGTGGTAAAGTCAGGTAAATTTGTTGAATCACTGGAAATAGCATTAACTCATTCAGGACTGCTTGCCGGTGAAGACAAGGTATATGATTCTGCATTTAAAAGAGCAGGTGCTGTAAGAGTAGATGAAACCCTTGATATGTTTTATATTACTGAAACCCTTTCAAAACAGAGAAGACCAAGAGGAAAAAGACTTGCGATTATTACAAATGCAGGTGCACCTGCTGTTACAGCAGTAGATGGCTTGCTTAAATCCGGAGGAGAACTTGCTGAATTTTCCGAAGACACTGTAAAGCAATTAGAGGGAAATGTTCCTGCACGAATTATAAGAAATCCTCTTGATTTAATATCCAATGCAAAACCAGAGGATTATGAAAAATCTCTTGGAATTGTTCTTAAAGATAAAAATGTAGACGGTGTTTTAGTGATGTTAACACCATCACTTGGAGCTGAACCTGTTGAAACCGCTACAAAAGTTGCAAAGTTAGCAAAAGATCATCCATATAAACCTGTTCTTACAAACTGGATGGGAGCAGAACTTGTCAGAGAAGGCAGAGAAGTTCTTAACTTGCAGGGTATTCCTACATTTGTAACACCTGAACAGGCTGTAAGAACTTTTATGTATATGTATCGATATGACTTAAACTTAAAGCTTCTACTGGAAACTCCTCAAACCATCCTTAACGATATAAATTTTAACAAAGAACGAGTAGCAGACATAATTGAGAATGCAATATCAGAAGGAAGAACAATTCCAACATTTTTTGAAGCTTCAGAAATTCTTTCAGCTTATGGAATTCCTGTAATACTTACTAAAAAGGCTGATAATATAGAAGAATTAAAAAATGCCATAGCTGAAATAGGCTATCCATTAGCTCTTAAAATAGACACACCCCGAATAATACATAAATTCAGGGAAGGTGGAGTTATTCTTGATGTGAGAGATGAAGTAGAGGCTGTTGAAGGTTTTAAATGGCTTAAAAGGCTCGCGGAGGAACATGGAGATGCTCATGCTTCTGTAATTATTCAGCCAATGGTTATAACCTATGGATATGAAATAGCTATTGGTGCCAAAAAAGATCCTACCTTTGGCTCAGTTATTCTGTTTGGTACAGGTGGAAATCTTCTGGAAGCACTGGAAGATTATTCAATCGGACTTCCGCCTTTAAATCAAACACTGACAAGGAGATTGATGGAAGAAACGAAGATTTACAGATATCTTCAAAAATATCCATACTACGAAAATATATTAAAAAAGCTTGAAGAAACAGTTGTAAAATTTTCGTATTTGATATCTGATTTTCCACAAATAAAAGAATTTGATATTAATCCTGTTTTTATAACTGATTCAGAAATTTTCGCCCTTGACTGTAGCATTATTTTCGATAAAACTGCTCCAAAGCAAAAAACTGTGGTAAAGGGAGAGTTCTGTCCACCTCATCTAAGCATTTGTCCATATCCTGTACATTTGTACAAAGAAGTAGAATTAAAAGATGGAACAAAAGCGATAGTCAGACCAATCAAGCCGGAAGATGAGGGCATGATTGCTGCTTTACTTGGAAGATGCTCAGAAAGAACAATAAGTTTAAGATTTTTTCAGAGAGCAATTGATTTGAGACATGAAAATCTTGTCAGATTCTGTCAGGTTGACTACGATAGAGAATTAGCATTTGTATGTGTTGTCAAAAAGGGAGATGAAGAAAAAATTGTAAGTGATGTTAGACTCTCAAGAGATCCAGATGGAATAGATGCAGAAATGGCAATTTTAGTTGAAGATGAATGGCAGGGGAAGGGAGTCGGTAAAGCCCTATGCAGTTATGCTATTGAAGTGGCAAGAGATTTAGGAGTAAAAAGAATCTGGATGGATATTTTGAGGATAAATACTTATATGATTGGACTTTCAGAGAGATTAGGCTTTAAAAAAGATCGTGTTGAGGAAGACAGTATAAAAGTAGTCTTGCATCTTGACAGTACCTGATGAACGAACGGTTAATGATAGTAGATTCTGATTATAATGTAAGAGAAAGCCTCAGTAACAGGCTTAGAAAAGAAAATTTTATAGTTGACTGTGTTGCAACACTTAAAGAAGCATTAAACAATTACACAACATATATTCATGATTTTGTAATAACAGAAATAGAACTTCCAGACGGAGATGGGCTGGAGTTTGTCAGAAAAATTAAAAAATTAAATCCTTCAGCTAAAATTATTGTAACAACTTCTTATCCATCAATAGCCTCTGCATTAAAATCCCTGAAATTGAAGGTTGATGACTATATTGTTAAACCATTTATTTATGATGAAGTAATGGCATCTTTAAAGCAGATTTTAAGGATTCAAATGGAAAAAGAAGAAATCGTAAAAGAAAAACCGCAAATCAAACAATCAGAAGAGTTTATATCAATTATAGGAGAATCTGTAGAAATCAAACTTCTACTTGAAAAAATAAAAAAAATAGCAAATACTCCTACCAATGTTGTACTTCTTGGTGAAACAGGAACAGGCAAAGAACTCTTTGCAAGAGCAATTCATGAAGCAAGCTACAGAAAGAAAAAACCATTTGTTGCAATTAATTGCGCGAGCCTGCCGGATAATTTGCTTGAAAGTGAACTTTTTGGTTTTGTAAAAGGGTCTTTTACAGGAGCAACATTTGATAAAAAAGGACTTCTTGAAATAGCAGATGGAGGTACTGTTTTTCTTGATGAAATAGGTGATTTACCTATTAGCCTTCAGGCAAAGCTTTTAAGAGTAATAGAAGATAAAGAAATAAGACCTTTGGGTAGTGTTACAATCAAAAAAGTTGATTTGCGATTTATCTCTGCAACCAATAAGGATCTTACTGAAGAGATAAAAAAAGGAAATTTTAGAGAAGATTTATATTTCAGGTTAAATGTTATTACCCTGCACATTCCTCCGCTTAGAGAAAGAGTCAAAGATATTGAAATTTTAGCCTATCACTTCATGCGTAAGTTTGCAATAAAAATGGGCAAAGATATTAAAAAAATTGAACCTCAAACCATGCAACTTCTTCTTAAATATTCATGGCCTGGGAATGTAAGAGAATTGCAGAATGTTATCGAACAGTCAGTTGTATTTTCAGAGTATGATTCAATAAAACCAGAAGATCTTCCAGAACATATAAAAACTTTGGAAAGACTAGTGGATAAAAGAAAAGAAATTCCTGTGCTGTCAATTGAAGAATATACAAAAGAGTTTATTTTAAAGTACCAATCATTTTATACTGAACAGGAACTTGCAGATATGCTTGGAATAACAAGGAAAGCTTTATGGGAGAAAAGGAAAAAATGGGGAATAACAAGAACTCAGTGATTAAAAAGCAACGGCTTGGACATATTGATATTCCTCTTCAACGAGTTCATATTGAATTAACAAATATATGTGATTTCAACTGTGTTTTCTGTCCTAAGTCTGTTATGAAGAGAAAATATGGATATATGGATAAAGAGCTTGCTAAAAATATAATTTCAGAGCTTTATGAAAACAATATTTGCGAAAAAATTACGTTTCATGTAATGGGCGAGCCTACAATGCATCCTGATTTCTTTGAAATATTATCACATGCCCAGAAAACAGGTATAAAAGTAGGTCTTACAACAAATGGAGGAAGAATTGGAGGCAGAATAGGAGAACAACTTTTAGAATACAATCTATATCAGATTGATATATCTCTTCAAACTCCTGATGAAAAATCATTCATGCTCAGAAAAGCCGGTCCTTTAACATTTGATGACTATAGGAATGGCATTTTGAAGTTCTTCTCAGCTTATCATTCAAAATACAAAGATACAATATTTAAATTTCGTTTTCTCAATACAAGATTTCATCACAAATACCTGGAAAAAAGCATCGGTAAAATAGATGTCATCTCATCTACTGAACAATTAAGGGAAACTTTCAAGGAATGGATGGAATATATAAATGGCATTTCCAATGTTGAAGAATCTATAAAGCAAAAGGCATTGGAAAATCTTAAAAAATTGGTTTCCTATAAATGGAATGTTGTTGAGGTCTGTCCGAAGGTGTTTTTTGAAACCTATATGTTTGAAGATTGGGGCAATGCATTTTATGATGGAAAAATATACAAAGCATTAGCAGGATACTGTTTTGGTATGAGAGACCATTTCAGCATTCTTTATAATGGCGATGTTACTCTATGTTGTGTTGATTTTAATGGTAATACAACAATTGGAAATCTAAAGGAACAATCTCTCAAAGAAATTCTTTCATCAGAGTATTTAAAAGAAATAGTTGAAGGATTTAAAAAGTTTAAAGTTATTCATCCTTACTGCAAAGTGTGTCTTGGAAGTAAGTCAAGAGTTTCATCTATTTTAAAACCTATTTTTTCAATTCTTGCACTTAAAACCCTGAAGCCATTCTTTTATAATAAAATCAAACTGTACTGATTTAAACACCTGAAATATGTTTTTAACTTCAAAAAATGTGTGACAGTTTTTATTCACTATAGTTTTTCATCAGAGCTGAACCGATAATGAAAAACACAAGACAATAAAAAATAACAATACCGAAAAACAGAATTGTTTCTGAATCAATATGTTGTTTTCTTATTAAAATATTTGTATAAGTAAGAGGCATTATATAGATGATCGGTTTAAAAAATGCGGGAATTCTATCGATTGAAAAAAAAGTTCCGCTAAAGAAAGCCATTGGCATTATAAAAAAGTTTGAGTATGTTGCAGTATCTTCATGAGATTTTGTTATCATGCCTGTTATTACACCAAGAGAAGCAAACATGAAACAATTAAGAAGCAAAGTGATGACAAAAATAAAATTTATTGAAAAGTTTGAAGGAACAACCAATCCAATAGCAATGATAAGTAGTGATGCGAAAAGTCCTTTCACCATTCCTGCAAGAACCTCTCCAATCATGATTGAAAAAGGATTTATTGGTGATTGAACCAGTACCTGAAATGTTTTAAAATAAATTCTGCTTAAATTTAATGAACTTGCAACCCATGAATAAGAGTTGTTCATTGAACTCATTGCAACAAGACCTGGAAGCAGAAAAGTTAAATAATCCGTTCCTTCAGTTAATCTCACTGTTCTTCCAAGTCCAAGCCCAAAAGTTACAAAATAGATTATAGGAGCCATCATAGCAGAAAAAATATAACCGAGTCTTAAAAGCTTTCTTTTAAACTGGAGCATCTCTTTGAGAAAAACAGGATACCATCCGTTCATGGGTTTTTTTTAATTCTTTCTCCGGTTAATTTTACAAAAACATCTTCGAGATTAGACTTTCTTATTGTTACTCCATCACTTTTTTGTCTGGCTATTTCATAAGCCTGTTCTTTGCTGTAGCAGACTTCACTTACTATTTCACCATTTATATTAAAAAATTCAACTACATACTCTCCGACATTTCTTTTTAATTCTGATGGACTGCCAAGTGCTATAAGTTTACCATGCGATAGGATGCCAACTCTGTCACATAGTGCTTCTGCTTCTTCAATGTAATGGGTTGTTAAAAATACCGTTTTGCCCTCAAATTTTATCTTTCTAATTATTTGCCAAAGCTCTCTTCTAATTTGAGGGTCAAGACCAATTGATGGCTCATCAAGAAATAAAACTTTTGGTTCTGGCAGTAACGCTCTTGCAACAAGTGTTCTTCTCTGTAGTCCTCCTGAAAGAGTTGAAACAATGGATTGTTTTTTATCAGCAATTTTCATAGATTCAATTCTTTCATTGATTTTTAGTTTTAAATCTTTAACCCTGTGAAGCATTCCATAGATTAAAAGATTTTCATACACAGTAAGTTCACGCTCAAGATTGTTTTCCTGCGGCACCACTCCTATAATGCTCTTTATCTCCTGAGGAGTATTAATAACATCTATTCCATCAATAAAACATTTACCTGAATCAGGCCTTGTAAGAGTGGTAAGAATCTTTACAGTTGTTGTTTTCCCTGCTCCATTTGGTCCAAGAAGCCCGAATATCTCACCTTTTTTAATTTCCAGGTTCAGTTCCTGAACTGCTTTCAGCTTTCCATAGCTTTTTGAAATATTTTCAAGTTTTATCATACAACATCATGAAACCTGGTTATCTTTGGTCTTCTTCCTCTGACTTCGCAGCATTCTGTCAGATGAGCATCACTTACCTTAAGAAGTGTTCCACTTTTTGAACCATATCTGAAAATAGTTACTCCTTTGAGCCCTTTTTTATAAGCGAGGATAAATATTTTTGCAACTTCCTCTTTTTTTGTCCTCTGCGGTAAATTTATTGTTTTTGATACTGCATTGTCAGTATATTTCTGAAATGCTGACTGCATTTCAATGTGCTGTTCTGGAGTAATCTCAAGGGCTGTTTTAAAAATTTTTTTAATTTTAAGAGGGATGAAGGGAATCCCTCTTAAAACTCCTTTCTGTCTGATTGCATTTATGAAATTTTCACTATAGAATCCTTCTTTTTTTGCTATGTCAATAAGATATTGATTTATTATTTCAAACTCTGTATCAAGAATTCTATGCTTGTAGGCAAGTAAAAAATATGGTTCTATTCCACTTGAGCAGTCTGCAATAATTGAAATTGTTCCTGTTGGAGCGATTGTTGTTGTGGTTGCATTCCTTAATGGAGTTCCGATTTTGTCCCATATAGAACCTTTAAAATTTGGGAAAACTCCACGTTTTTCAGCGAGTTCTTTAGATGCTTCGTGAGATTTGTCATGGATAAATTTCATCAGTTTTTCAGCCATTTCAAAAGCTTTTTTATGATTATAAGGAATTCCAAGTCTAACAAGGCAGTCTGCCCAACCCATTATACCAAGTCCGATTTTTCTGTTGCCTTTATGCATTTTTTCAACCTCAGGCACAGGATAATGAGTAACATCTATGGCGTCATCAAGAAAGCGTGTGGCAAGCTTCACATCGTGCTCAAGTAGTTGAAAATCAAATGTTTCTTTTTTTATATAGTTTGACAGATTAATGGATCCAAGAATGCAGGCTTCGTAAGGAAGAAGTGGCTGTTCTCCGCATGGATTTGTGCTTTCAATCTCACCAATGTGAGGAGTTGGATTGTATCTGTTAATGGTATCAAGAAAAATTACACCTGGATCTCCTGTCTCCCATGCGGACTCCACAAGTTCATTAAAAACGTCCTTTGCTTTAACTTTTTTTACAATTTCTCTGTTTCTGGGATTTATTAATGGATAATAGTCATCTTTCAGAAGAGCTTCCATAAAAGTATCTGTAATAGCAACTGAAATATTGAAGTTGTTAAGACTTTCAAATTTCTTTAATCTTATGAATTCCATGATGTCAGGATGGTCAACTCTGAGAATTCCCATATTAGCCCCACGCCTTGCTCCTCCCTGTTTAATAACATCAGAAGCTTTATCAAATATTTTCATAAATGAAACAGGACCACTTGCTACGCCACCTGTAGAACGAACAATATCTCCTTTGGGTCTCAGATGAGAAAAGTTAAAGCCTGTTCCACCACCACTCTGAAGTATTAATGCAGCATCTTTAAGAGTTTTAAATATTTGCTCGATTGAGTCTTTAACAGGCAAAACAAAACATGCTGCAAGTTGAGCTTTTTGCTTTCCAGCATTCATTAATGCGGGAGAGTTAGGTAAAAATCTCAAGGAACTGATGAGATTATAATATTTCTCAGTCCATTCTGATGGATTTTGTTTATAAAACTCTTCAGCTTTTGCAACATAACTTGCAACTCTATAAAAAAGTTCTGCTGGAGTTTCAATTATGTTGCCCTGTTCATCTTTACGTAAATATCTTATTTTAAGAACTATTTTAGCTCTTTCTGTAAGCTCCATTTATATAGTGTATCATATATAAGTTGCATCTTAAGGATATGAAGCATTAAAATTTAATCATGAAAGCTAAATGCCCTGTTTGTAATAAAGCAGTTGATATAAAAGCTAATCCATGGAGACCTTTTTGCTCTAAAAATTGCAAAATAATTGACCTTTGGAACTGGTTTCATGAATACTATTCAATCAAAACTGAAGAAGTAGATGAAAATATAAATACGCAGGAGGAAGACGATGATAAAGCTGACAGTATGCGGTGCAGCAGGAAGAATGGGCAGTAGAATTATTGCTCTTTCAAAAGATTATTCTGATATAAGACTGGTTGGAGCAGTTGAGTCAAAAACAAATCCAAATGTAGGAGTTGATGCAGGAGTAATGGCAGGCATTGGGCAAATAGGTGTTACCATTGTTGATGACATTAATAAAGTTGTTGATGAAACTGACATATTTGTTAATTTCACAAATCCCGAAGCAACAGTAGAATATGTCCAGGTAGCAAAAAAATTTAAAAAATCAATGGTTATTGGCACTACAGGATTGAATAACCAGCAGATTGCTCTTATTCAGGAATGTGCAAGAGATATTCCAGTTGTGTTATCTCCCAATATGAGTATTGGTGTGAATCTTTTATTCAAAATTTTAAAAGATGTAGCAAAAGTACTTGGCGATGATTATGATATTGAAATTGTAGAGGCTCATCACAGGATGAAAAAGGATGCACCAAGTGGAACAGCAATCAAAATGGCAAAAATTATTGCTGAAGCTCTGAATAGAAACCTTGATGATGTTGCAGTATATGCGAGAAAAGGCATGATTGGTGAAAGAACAAAACATGAGATTGGTATTCAGACAGTCAGAGCAGGAGATATTGTTGGTGAACATACCGTTCTATTTGGAGGACTTGGAGAGAGGATAGAAATTACTCATAAAGCATCAAGCAGGGATACCTTTGCAAGAGGTGCTTTAAGAGCTGTAATCTGGCTTACTAACAAATCTGCTGGACTTTATGATATGGCAGATGTATTAGGTATTAAATAAAAAGGAGGGGAAACCCTCCTTTTTATTTATCCGCCCTCAACAATTGAAAACTCCTTCCACATAAACCAGTTTCCGGTATCTTTCATAAAGTTATAAGTTTCAGAGAAAATTTTATAATGTTGTTTCTCTTCGTATATTAATCTTTCAAAAAGTTTTTTCTCTTTTTCAGTATTAACTTCATTAAAGACTTTTTTATAAAACTCAACTCCTTCTTTTTCCATTTCCATGGCTATTTTGAAGGCTTCAAGATCATCTGTTTGAGCCTGAATTCTTTCCATTAAGTTGTCTTTCATTTCTTCAAAAATTGTTTTCATTGTTTTCACGGGATTAGCTTCTATGTATGTTAATTCAAGCCCTTTCAGCACTTCTTCAATCATTTTTATATGATTCTTTTCATCTTCAGCAATAGAGAGAAACATCTTCTTTCCAACTGGATGAGAAACTTTTTCTGCAGCCTCAGTATAAAATTTTACTGCATCTGTCTCCATCTTTAAAGCAAGTTCTACTGATTTCATCACTAACCTCCTATATTACTCCTCTGGTTCAAACATATCTTTTGTTGCACCACAGACAGGACAACTCCATGTATCAGGCAAATTTTCAAAAGCTGTTCCAGGCGCTATCCCATTATCAGGATCTCCCTGTGCCGGATCATAAACATAGCCACATACACTACATTTGTACTTTTTCATAACTAATCCTCCTGCTAAATGAAATTATTTAAAAATTATTTTAATTTATTCCTTTTTTATAAGTCAAAGGACGGAATTTAGACTTAGTTGACAGGTTTATTGATAAAGTTATAAAATCAAGTAGTCCGTGGGGGAGGTCGGTAAGACCTGAGAGTTTCCATTAAGGGAAGACCCCTTGAACCTGACCCGGATAATACCGGCGTAGGGAATAGGAACAGACAGATAGAAACCAGCCTCTATTCCAGATGGGATAGAGGTTTTTTATTTTAAGGGGATTGATATGATAAATGTTAAAGTTAATGGTGTGCTTATGAATGTTTCTGCAAGTACAATTGCTGAACTTCTTTCTGAACTTCAGATAGATCCAGATAGGGTCGTTGTTGAGGTTAATTTGGAAATTGTTAAAAAAGAACGTTTCAATGAATTTACAATAAAAGATGGCGATTCAATAGAAATCGTTAACTTTGTAGGAGGAGGAGGATAAAATGGATGATAAACTCATAATCAGAGGCATTGAGTTTAACTCAAGGCTCTGGGTTGGCACTGGCAAATATAAAAGTTTTGAGGAAACTACTCTTGCTATTGAAGCATCTGGAGCCGATGTTGTAACAGTTGCAGTTAGAAGAGTAAATATTATTGATCGTTCAAAGGAAAATTTGCTTGACTACATTGATCCAAGGAAATATAAAATTCTTCCAAATACAGCAGGATGTTACACTGTAGAAGAAGCTTTAAGATATGCCAGATTGGCTCGAGAAGCAGGAGTTTCAGATATGGTAAAACTTGAAGTTATAGGAGACGACAAAACACTATTTCCGGATGTATGCGGACTGCTTAAGGCAACAGAAATTCTTGCCAAAGAAGGATTTATAGTATTCCCCTACACAAACGATGACCCGATAACTGCAAAACGCCTTGCAGATGCTGGAGCAGCAGCAGTTATGCCACTGGGTGCTCCAATAGGCTCAGGACTGGGTATAAGAAACCCATATAATATTAAAATAATTCTTGAAACAGTTAATTTGCCTGTAATAGTTGATGCAGGAGTTGGAACTGCCTCGGATGTTGCAATAGCAATGGAGCTTGGTTGTGATGCGGTGTTAGTAAATACTGCAATTGCTGGAGCTAAAAATCCAGTAATGATGGCAGAAGCTCTAAAACATGCCTGGATTGCAGGCAGACTTGCTTATAAATCCGGAAGGATTCCTAAAAAACTATATGCTTCTGCCAGTTCACCACTTGAAGGAATGCTCACATGAACTTTAAATTCTATCTTATAAGTGACAGAAAGCTTTTTTCATCAGAAGAGTCCTTTCTTAATGCTGTTGACACTGCTTTAAAAACAGGCATAAAAGCTTTCCAATTGAGAGAAAAAGACATGACCACCAGAGAGTTTTATTTTCTTGCCAAAAAATTAAGGGAGATTACGAGGCGAAATGATGCTTTATTTTTTATAAATGACAGGGTTGATGTTGCTATGGCAGTTGAGGCAGATGGAGTGCATCTCCCACAGAATGGATTACCTCCGGATATTGTAAAAAAAGTTTGGAAAGATAAATTTTTAATAGGCGTTTCAACTCACTCACTTAAAGAAGCTATCGAATCCTCGGAATGGGCTGATTTTATAACTTTTGGTCCGGTTTTTTACACTCCTTCAAAGTCTCAATATGGTGAACCTCTCGGAGTTGAAATCTTAAAAAAAGTTAAATCAAAAGTCAGATGCCCTGTTTTCGCAGTTGGAGGAATCAAACATGATAATATGAAAACTGTTTTTTCACACTGTGATGGAGTTGCATTGATAAGCGGCATTCTTGCTCAATCAAATATCGAAGAAGCTGTTAAACAATATTTAAAAATTTTAGGAGAATAACCATGACAAGAATACAATTAGCCAAAAAAGGCATTATAACTGAAGAGATGAAACAGGTGGCAATGGAAGAGGATATTTCACCAGATGCTCTGGCAGAGCTTATTGTTTCAGGAAAGGCTGTAATAACAAGGAATAAAGAAAGAAATATAAAGCCTCTTGGGATAGGAAAAGGATTAAGAACAAAAATAAATGCAAACATAGGCACATCAAAAGATAAAACTGATATTAAAGAGGAGCTTGAAAAACTTCAGATTTCAGTTAAATACGGAGCTGATGCTGTTATGGACCTGTCAACAGGAGGGCCTCTAAAAGAGATGAGGAAATCGATTATTGAACATTCTCCTGTAAGTCTGGGCACTGTTCCAATTTATGAAGTTGCTGTCAGAGCAATTGAAAAATATGGGAGCATTGTTAAAATGACAGTTGATGATATATTTGAGGTAATTGAACAGCATGCAATGGATGGTGTTGATTTCATAACTGTTCACTGTGGCGTAACAATGAAAATAGTTGAAATGCTTAAAAAGGGACATAGAGTTTTACCAATTGTAAGCAGAGGTGGTTCAATACTTGCCGACTGGATTTGTCGGAATGAAAGAGAAAATCCATTATATGAATATTTTGATAGACTCATTGATATTGCAAAAAAATATGATTTGACTCTTAGTCTTGGCGATGGAATGAGACCTGGATGTCTGGCTGATGCTACAGACAAATATCAAATCCTTGAACTCATAACAATAGGAAAACTGAAAGATATTGCAGTATCAGAAGGTGTTCAATGTATTATTGAAGGACCTGGGCATCTTCCACTCAATCATGTTGAGACAAATATCAAACTTCAGAAACATATCTGCAAAGAGTCTCCATTTTATGTTCTTGGTCCTCTTGTTACAGATTGTGCCATGGGATATGACCATATTGCAGCGGCAATTGGAGGCGCGATTGCTGGTTATTATGGTGCAGATTTTCTCTGCTATGTCACACCTTCTGAACACATAAGACTTCCTGATAAAGAAGATGTGAAAGAGGGAGTGATTGCTTCAAAGATAGCTGCACATGCTGCGGATCTTGCCAAGGGAAATCCAAAAGCATGGGAAAGAGACAAAAAAATGGCTGATTGTAGAAGAAACTTTGACTGGCAGGGACAGATCTCATTATGTTTTAATCCTGACAAAGTAAAGGCAATGCGTGAGGAAAGGCCTCCTGTTAAGGATGAGCAGGTATGTAGTATGTGTGGAGAATTTTGTGCTATTAAGATTTCCAGACAGGCTGTCGAGTAAAGTTTTTTAAATATTTTTCTATAATTCTTCTTACTGATATATGAGCCATATGAAATGCATAGAGTATGCTTCCTCTTTTTACAGCTACATCACCGACAAGAAATACTCTTTCAAGATTGGTTTCTCCAAATTCGTCAATTTCAGGTAAAGAATCTTTAATACGAACTCCCATTTTCTCAAGAAAGTTTTTTGGAGTGCTGCCACCCAGACAGTAAAAAACTTTCGAAAATACCTCAGTATGCCCATTGTTGAAAACAACTCTTACTGCATCATTTGCAGGTTCTAATCCTTTTATTTCCGTACCCATAAAAAAAGTTATATAATCTTTTCTTTGTTCAAGCTCTTTGAGGTTTTCTTCATTAATTCTAAAAAATTCAGGTCTTCGATAAGATAAATATACATCACACTTTCCTGCTAAAATACATGCTAATTCAGCAGCTGTATTTCCCCCGCCCACAATCAATATTTTTTCATCCTCTGGTAATTCTTTCGGAATTTCAAAAAAAATTCTATTTTTTATTTCTTCAGGAATTGGATACGGTGGCTTTTTTGGTCTATCAAAAACACCTGTAGCAATAATAACAACATAAGCTTCAGCAACTGGATATGTTCCTGCTTTGATAATATAAAAATTTTCACGCCTTTCTAATCCATTGATCTCTATATTGTAATTGATTTCTATCTGATAATCATTAATGTATCTTGCCATTCTTTCAAGAAATTGTTCCTTTGTTTCTGTTTCAAACGAACAAACTCCTTCTGAATTGATATTGATGCCTTTGTAATATTTATCCACCCTTTTGCCTTCAGGATAGAGCCTCCTTATAGTAGAACAAAAATGACCTGCTTTTTCAAAAATAGCAACATCTTTTATCCCAGCTGCTTTTAATTCAACTGCAGCAGCAATGCCTGCAGGACCTGCACCAATTATAGCAACTAATAATCTTCTCATAAGTTTTTATTATACTGATAAACTTCATTTCTTTACAAACTGTGAACCTCCCTCAAAAATACTCTTTAAAAAGAATTGTTTTCGTATAATTGAAAAGAATGGATAACCGTAAAAAGATAAGAGGTTTGACAATGTATAACTTAAAACTATTTCAAAGAAATTTTATTTTAAAGGAAAACAGCTTTCAAATTTAATGATGTTTTTATCCTGAAAATTTTATTCAGGATGTAATCTGCATTCTATTGGTAGCTTAAGGATATGCTAATATAACTTTATGGAATTTATTCCTGCATACCTTAAATTTTCAGATAATGAGTTTAAAAAAAAGATCGAATATTTTTTTGACATAATCAGAAAATGCGGTCTCTGTCCAAGAAACTGCGGTGTTGATAGAACAGCTGGTAAAAGAGGAGCCTGTAGGGTGCTTGATAAAGCATATATTTCAAGTTGGGGACCACATTTTGGAGAGGAAGCTCCTCTTGTTGGACAATATGGCTCTGGAACAATCTTTTTTGGCTTCTGTAATTTAGCCTGCGTATACTGCCAAAACTGGACAATAAGCCATCTTGGAGAGGGTGAAGAGGTCTCTTATGAAGATCTTGCTTCTATTATGCTTTATCTTCAGAATTCAGGCTGCCACAATGTAAACCTCGTTACTCCAACCCATCAGATTCCTCAAATACTTAAATCACTTTATATTGCAAGAGAAAAAGGTTTAAAAATTCCAATTGTTTATAACTCTGGAGGATATGAAGCTATTGAAAGCTTGAAAAATCTTGATGGAATAATTGATATTTATATGCCTGATTTTAAATATGGAGACAGCAGTCTTGCAGAAAAATACTCGAAGATTAAAAACTATGTAGAAATTGCAAAACAGGCATTGATAGAGATGCACAGACAGGTTGGTGACTTGATTATCAATCAAGATGGAGTTGCAATTCGTGGGTTAATTGTAAGGCATCTTGTTTTACCGAACAATATAGCAGGCACAGAGGATGTTTTAAATTTTATTTCAAAAATTTCCAAAAATACTTACATAAACATAATGAATCAGTACAGACCATGCTGGCAGGCTGATGAATATCCTGAACTCAATAGAAGAATCACAAAAAAAGAGTTTGATGATGCAATCAGGATTGCTCTTAAATATGGACTAACAAGAATTGACTGTTGGCTCTATTTAAAGAGCGATCAACTCTGGCTTTAAGTCATCAAGATTTAAAAGCACCACTGTTGCTTTTCCATAAAGCCAGCCACATGCCTCTCCAGGATTTATAATCAATGTATTGTTTATTTTGTGAATATCAACCTCATGAGTATGCCCATAAATGACAATATCAAAATTACCTGATTGAGCAAGTGCATCAATCATCTGAGGTTCATGCATCAACGCGATTTTCCTTCCTTCGATTTCAATCATTCTTATCTGAGGCTGAATTCTGTCTCCATACATTTTTTTTAAAAGAACTCTGTCTCCATCATTGTTTCCAAACACTCCGTAAAACTCACCATCAAAATTCTTAAAAACTCGCCATGTGAACGGAGAAACAAAATCTCCACCGTGAAGTATTGCTTTTACACTGTTTTCATTGAAAATTTTTAAAGCTTTTCTTATATTTTCCATATTGTCATGTGTGTCAGATATAACTCCTGCTTTCATTGTTATCCTCCATATTTATTAGGATTCCACCAAAAGGTTTTTCCTGATAAGCTTTAACAATCTTGAGTCTTAACAGCTCCAGTAATGCGAGAAATGTTACTATAATTTCAAGCTTTGTAACTCCTGGATTGAAGAGTTCATCAAAAACAACTGATTTTTTTAAATTCAATACATTCAGAATTTCCTCAATTTTTTCTTCAACCCTGACAGTTTCCTGTGGAATATATATCTTTGGCGCAGGTTTGTCAAAAATTTTTTTAATGGCTGTTAATAGGTCAAATATGCTGAGTTCCTGAATTGAAAACTCTTCTTCATTCGAGGTTTTTCTTGGATAGGCTTTTGACCATACATTATAACGTTCTTTTAGAGCTTTCGATGCTTCTTTAAACTGCTGGTATTCGATTAATTGATCAACAAGCTCCTGCCTGGGATCATCTTCATCATCTTGTTGCTCTGGTTTGGGAAGCAACATTTTTGATTTAATATAAATCAGAGTGGATGCCATAAGAAGAAACTCTGAGGCAATATTAATGTCAAGTTCTTTCATAATATCAAGATATGCAAGATACTGCTTGGTGATAAGAGCTATCGGAATATCATAAATATCAATTTTATTTTGCTTTATCAGATAAAAAAGCAAATCAAGAGGTCCTTCAAATACAGGTAAAGCCACCTGAAGTATATGGTTATTCAATATCTCTGATTGGTTTATGAACATTGTATCTTAATTAAAATTTTAGCATACATAACTTGTTATGTTATAACACATACAAATTTTATTAACATAACTGGTTATGTGAGAGTTGTTCATTGTATAATGAGACAATATGCTTGATAAAAAATATCTGCTTCCAGAAGATGCTATCAGGATTATTCTTGAACAAATTTCTTTTAGATGCCTCCCATCTGAAACAATGCCTATTGAAGAGACATATGATAGAGTTACTGCTGAGGATGTTCTTTCACAAGAAGACCTTCCGGGATTTGAGCGTTCAACTGTTGATGGCTTTGCAGTGAGGTCATCTGATACATTTGGTGCCAGAGAAAGCTCACCAGCTTATCTCACAATCAAAGGAGATATACCCATGGGGGCTATCCCTGACTTTAGCCTGTCCAATGGTGAAGCCGCTTCAATAGCTACCGGGGGTATGCTTCCTGCTGGAGCAGATGCGGTTGTTATGATTGAGCATGTAA
>Ga0134099_1000456_pt1 | contig 48417 bp, 40 predicted proteins | sample 10_taG_2_FD_105482 | JGI IMG/M metagenome (GOLD analysis project Ga0134099, IMG submission 105482) | Switchgrass degrading microbial communities from high solid loading bioreactors in New Hampshire, USA - 10_41_5_180_A2 metaG | ecosystem: Engineered > Bioreactor > Semi-continuous > Anaerobic >...
ATCGACTTCATCCTCGGGGCCCTGCGCAGCGATGAACCCACCGTGGTGGTCAACAACGTCCAATCCGTCGACCTGGTGGCCTGGCGGCCGGCCGCCCGCCTGGAGCGGGTGGAGCCGCCGGAGAACGACAACCTGCTGGGCTGGCTGCTGCGGGAGACCGGCATGGAGCGGGTGCTGCTTCCCAACAGCGCGGCGGTGAACTTCGACCTGGACACGCCGACCGACTACATGATCCTCGCGCTCAGCGGCAAGGGGGGCCCCCGAATCCGGGCCGCCCTGCGGGAGGCGGCCTGGCCGGACGAGCGGCTGCGGGCGGCCGCGGACGTGCTCGCCGCGGAGCTGCCCGAAGTGGCCCTGATCGGCCGGGTGGGCTCCGCCATCATGGAACACTTTAACCGGAACCTGCCCGTGCGGCTGCGGGTGTTTTCGGAGGAGCGGGGCATGAAGGCGCTGGGGCGCGAGGCGGCGGGGCTGGTGCGCTCGGTGGTGGCCGACCTGGTGGAGGACCTGGGGCCGGAGCGGTTCTTCGGACGGCTGAGCGAGACGTGTGACGCCGTGTTCTTCGACACCCGGGTGCTCTTCGCCAACCGGGGGCGGCGGGTCAGCGAATGGGACCGGTTCCAGTCGGACCTGGGCGCGGTGGAGCGGATCGTCGATCCCTTCGTGCAGCGGTTCACCCGCGCGGCCGCGGCGTGTTCCGTTCCCGTGGTGCTGGGCGGTCACTCGGTGGTCTCCGGCGGGCTGTGGGTGCTGGCCGACCGGGCCATCGCATTGGGCGGGGGGCCGTCGCGATCCTGAAACGTCGTCACTCTCTTCTGAACTTGCCAGGGGAATCTCGTTGCTTGTCCGGGGCTGGCATGCTAAAATATCGCGGATGTCCGCGCGGGGCGCGAACGTAATGTGGGTCTTGGCGCATCTATACATGTAGCTTGCCGATCCATGCACGCATTCGACTGAATCATCTGTGCGCCAGCCCGCTGGCAGATTAGTGAAGAAGGTGTAAGCGTGGCTTTGAAGATCCTGGACCGCATCTTTGGCGACTACAGCGCACGCGTTGTCAAGCGCCACCAGAAGACGGTGGCCCTGATTAACAGCCTGGAGCCGCAGATGCAGAAGCTCTCGGATGCCGAACTCGCCCACAAGACGGTGGAGTTCAAGGAGCGGATCGCCCGCGGAGAGACGCTGGAGCAGATCCTGCCCGAGGCGTTTGCAGTGGTGCGCGAGGCGTCGATTCGCACCACGGGGAGGCGGCCCTTCGACGTTCAGCTGATCGGCGGCATCGTGCTGCACGAGGGCAACATCGCCGAGATGAAGACCGGCGAAGGCAAGACCCTCGTGGCGGCCATGCCGCTCTATCTCAACGCGCTGCTCGGGCGGGGCTGCCACCTGGTGACCGTGAACGATTATCTGGCGAAGGTCGGCCGCGACGACATCGGTCGCATCTACAGGTTCCTCGGGATGACCACGGGCCTGATCGTGCACGGGCTGACCTCCGCGCAGCGGCGCGAGGCTTACGCCTGCGACATCACCTACGGCACCAACAACGAGTTCGGCTTCGACTACCTGCGGGACAACATGGCCATGCACCCGCAGGACATGGTGCACCGCGAGTTCTTCTACGCCATCGTCGACGAGGCCGACTCGATCCTGATCGACGAGGCCCGGACCCCGCTGATCATCTCCGGCCCGTCCGGCAAGCCGACGGAGCTCTACTACACCTTCGCGAAGATCGCGGAGCGGCTGCAGCGGGATGTGGACTACATCGTCGAGGAGAAGGAGAAGCGGGTCGCCCCCACCGAGGAGGGCGTGGCCAAGGTCGAGAAGTGGCTGAACATCGACCACCTGTATGAGGGCGAGAACCAGCAGCTGGTCCACTACCTCAACAACGCCATCAAGGCGAAGGAGCTCTTCCACCGCGACACGGACTACGTCGTGAAGGACGGTCAGGTGATCATCGTCGACGAGTTCACCGGCCGCCTGATGTTCGGCCGGCGCTGGTCCGACGGGCTGCACCAGGCCGTGGAGGCGAAGGAAGGCTGCAAGATCGAGGAGGAGACCCAGACCCTCGCCACCGTGACCTTCCAGAACTACTTCCGCATGTACAAGAAGCTCGCCGGCATGACCGGCACGGCGCTGACGGAGGAGGAGGAGTTCCGGAAGATCTACGGCCTCGACGTCATCGCCATCCCCACCAACAAGCCGATGATCCGCATCGACCACCCCGACATCGTCTACAAGACGGTCAGGGCGAAGTTCAAGGCCGTGGCCGACGACGTCGAGGAGCGGCACAAGCGGGGTCAGCCCCTGCTGATCGGCACGGTCTCCATCGAGAAGTCGGAGTACCTGTCGCAGATCCTGACCCGCCGGGGCATCAAGCACCAGGTGCTGAACGCCAAGCACCACGAGCGCGAGGCCGAGATCGTCGCCCAGGCGGGCCGTTTCGGGGCCGTCACCATTGCGACGAACATGGCCGGCCGCGGCACCGACATCCTGCTGGGCGGCAACCCGGACTTCGCGGCGCGCCAGCGCATGCGGGCCGACGGCTACACGCCGGAGCTGATCGTCGCCGCGACGGACATCATCCCGTCCCAGGACCCCGAGGTGCAGGCTGCCCGGGAGGTCTACCTGAAGTACCTGAAGGAGGAAGAGGCCAAGTGCGCCGCCGACGCCGAAAAGGTACGCGCGGTGGGCGGCCTCTGCGTCATCGGCACCGAGCGGCATGAGGCCCGGCGCATCGACAACCAGCTACGCGGCCGCGCCGGCCGGCAGGGCGACCCCGGCGAGTCGCGGTTCTACGTGTCGCTGGAGGATGACCTGATGCGCCTCTTCGGCGGCGAGATGGTGCAGAACCTGATGAACAAGCTGGGCATCGAGGACGACGTGCCCATCGACAGCCCGATGGTCTCGAAGGCCATCGAGAACGCCCAGAAGAAGGTCGAGGCCCGCAACTTCGACATCCGCAAGCACGTGCTGCAGTACGACGACGTGATGAACACGCAGCGCGAGCTCATCTACAAGCAGCGCCGGCAGATCCTCGAAGGGCACGACACCCGCGAGGTCGTCATGGACGCCATCGCCGCCATGGCGAAGTCGGTGGTGGACGAAGGCGTGCCGGAGGACGTCTACTTTGAGGAGTGGGATCCCGGCATCCTGGTCGCGCTGGCGGAGGACGCCGGCGTGCCCAAGGGCTACGTGAAGGTAGAGGACCTGCGGGCCGCCATCGAAGGGGTGCGCAAGGAGCACGAGGGCAAGGAGAAGCTGGCCAAGGTCATCGAGGAGGCGGCCATCCGGGCCTACGAGGCCAAGGAGCAGCGGCTGGGCGCCGAGACGATGCGCCAGCTCGAGCGGTTCATCATCCTGCGCACCGTCGACGAGAAGTGGATGGACCACCTGGACGCCATGGACGACCTGCGGGAGGGCGTCGGCCTCCGCGCGTACGGTCAGCGCGATCCGCTGATCGAGTACAAGATGGAAGCCATGGAGATGTTCAACCACATGATCCGCTCGATCCAGCGGGATACGGTGCGCAACCTCTTCATCATCGAGGTGGCGCGCGAGCCCCAGCGGCCGCGGATCATGATCGCATCGGGCAGCCAGGGCCCGGCGCCGCAGCAGCCGGCCCGCAAGGAGGGCAAGAAGGTCGGGCGCAACGACCCCTGCCCGTGCGGATCGGGCAAGAAGTACAAGTTCTGCTGCGGGCGCGCCGCGCAGGCGTAAACAGCGACACAAACACAGAGACAGGGCGTCGCCACACGGACGGCGCCCTGTTCGCGTTTCCGGCGCGAACAAAACCTCGCAGAAAATCGCTCTCAATGGCAGACTCCAAAACGATCTTCGGTCGTCTAAACATTTGCCGACAGGAAAACCGCGTTACAGTTCCCCGGATCTCAGGTGGATCTAAGGAATGTTCGCTATCCTGAAGATAGATGCATGGACGCAATGTGCCAGAAGGGGGCCTCGAGTTGAGCAGCGATCGGACACGTGAGGTGACAAGGCGCATCCTGCTGGTGCTCTTTGCCCTCTGGCTCCTTCAGTTCGTTTTCGTGTTCCCGCAGGCCAGCCGGCCGGCGGAGCTGTCATACTCGGCCTTTCTTGATGCGCTCGCCGACCGGAAGGTCGCCGAGGTGGTGATCACCGACCGCATCCTGGAGGGCGAGTTCGTGAGCGGTGAGGCCTTCACGGTCACCCTGCCGCCGGAGACGCCCGGCCTGGCGGAGCAGCTGGAGGCCGCGGGGGTGGAGCAGCGGTATGAGGTCGCCAGGCAGCCCTGGTGGCTGACGCTCCTGCCCACGGTGCTCTGGCTGGGCGTGATGGTCGCCCTGTTCGCCTGGGCGCAGAAGCGGCAGGTCGGGGCGCTGGGCCTGGCGCGCGGGACGGTGAAGCCGCTGGCGCCCGGCGAGTCCACGGTGACCTTCGCGGACGTGGCCGGAATGGACGAGGTGAAGGCGGAGCTGGAAGAGGTCGTCGACTACCTCCGCAACCCGGAGAAGTACCGGGCCATCGGCGCGCGCATTCCGCGCGGGGTGCTGCTCTACGGCCCGCCCGGCACGGGCAAGACGCTGCTGGCCCGCGCCGTGGCCGGCGAGGCGGGGGTGCCGTTCTTCGCCCTGAGCGGCTCCAGCTTCGTCGAGCTGTTCGTGGGCATGGGCGCCTCGCGGGTGCGCGAGCTCTTTGCCCAGGCCCGGAAGAGCGCCCCGTGCATCGTCTTCATCGACGAGATCGACGCCGTCGGCCGCCAGCGCGGCGCCGCCGCGGTCGTCGGCGGCCACGATGAGCGGGAGCAGACCCTCAACCAGCTGCTCACCGAGATGGACGGCTTCGGCGCCTACGAAGGCGTGATCGTGATGGCGGCCACCAACCGGCCGGACGTGCTCGACAAGGCCCTGCTCCGGCCCGGGCGGTTCGACCGGCAGATCCCCGTCGGGCCGCCGGACGCAAAGGGGCGCGAGGACATCCTGCGGGTTCACGCCGCGGGCAAGCAGCTCGACCCCTCGCTGGACCTGGCCGCCGTCGCGCGCCGCACCCCCGGCTTCACGGGGGCGGATCTGGCCAACCTGCTGAACGAGGCGGCCATCCTGGCCGTGCGCCGGGGGCGCCGGCAGATCACCATGAGCGAGATCGACGAGGCCATCGACCGGGTCGTCGCCGGCGGGCCGGCCCGGAAGGGGCGGATGATCCGGCCCGAGGAGAAGCGGCGGGTGGCGGTGCACGAGGCGGGCCACGCCCTGGTGGCCACCCTCACCCCGGGCGCCGACCCGGTGCAGAAGGTGACCATCATCCCGCGGGGCCGCGCCGGGGGCTTCACCCTCACCGCTCCCGAGGAGGACCAGATGCTCTATACCCGCTCCGAGCTGGAGGCACGGCTCAAGATGATGCTGGGCGGCCTCGCCGCCGAGGAGGTCCTGATGGGCGAGCGCTCCACCGGCGCCCAGGACGACCTGAAGCGGGCGACCCAGGTGGCCCGGGAGATGGTCAGCCGGTACGGCATGGGCCAGTCGGTGGGCCTGATGGCCGTGCCCGACACCGAATGGCCCGGCGTGCAGAACGTCTCGCAGGAGTCGGCCGCGGCCATCGAGCGGGAGGTGCAGACGCTGCTGGAGGGGCTGTACCGGGAGGTCCGGAGTCTGATCGAGGCCAACCGGGACCGCCTGGTGGCCCTGGTGGTCGAGCTTTCCGACCGGGAGACTCTGGACGGCGAGGAGGTGCGCCGCATTCTGGGCGTCTGATGCCGCGGCGGGCCGGACGGGGCAGCGGGATGGATAGAACCGCCTGCCCCGGAGGCGCGCAGCACCCATCGGGATCATGACGCGAAGGGCGCATAGCTAGGCTTTTTGTGGGTGCGCCGGAGATCGTGAAAAGGATCACAAAGGGCTATGCGGTTCAGTCAGCTGAACCAGTGGTTCAGACCTCCGAGCCCGATGTCGGAACCCGTCGGCGGCGCGGCGCGCCCACTGTCTGACTCTGCGTTCAGCATGCTAAACCGGTCGCCTCCGGGCTCACAGGTACCCCAGCGCCCGGGAGATCTCCTGCGCCCCGGCCATCACCTTCTGCGCCACCTCCGGCACGCGGCTGAGGGGAATCCGCTCGGCCGGCCCCGAGACCGACAGTGCGGCGACGACGCGGCCGGTGTAGTTGCGGATCGGGGCGCCCACGCAGCGCACGCCCATGTTCGTCTCCTCGTCGTCCACGGCGTAACCCCGCGCACACACCTCGTCCAGTTCCTGGCGCAGGACCTCGGGCCGGGTGATGGTGCGGGGGGTTTTTCGTGCGAGGGTGATGCGCCGCAGGAGGTCCTCCCGCTCGTCCGCCGGCAGGAACGCCAGCAGGGTCTTTCCCATGGCCGTGCTGTGCAACGGGCGCAACTGGCCGATGTAGGAGGTCAGCTTCACGGCCAGGGGGCTTTCGGCCTTGCCAACCTGCACGACGCTGGTCCCGGACAGCACGCCGAGGTGGACCGTTTCCTTGATGTCGGCGGCCAGGCGGGACATGACCGGCTGGCTGACTTCCGTGATGTCGATGCGTTCCACCGCGCTGTGGCCGAGGTTGACCAGGCGCAGGCCGAGCTGGTAGCGTCCCTCGGCGTTGTGGATGACGTAGCCCCGGTCCCGCAACGTGACCAGCAGCACGAACGCCGTGCTCTTCGGGAGGCCCAGGTCCCGCACGATGTCAGCGAGGGTGGCCGTACCGGCTCCGGCCAGGTACTCCAGGATGTCGAGGGCGCGTTCAACGGCCGGACTCCTGTACTTGTTCAGCAGAGACACCCCCAGTTCAAAATACGAAACCCCGGTCGATGATCCCTGTGGCTTATGATTCCGTTCATACCTGCATTCGGGCGATCGCCCGCAAACCCGCTTCCGGCGAGGGTTTGCGGGCGATTCTGTCTTTCGCGTTGCCTACGATGATGCTTAACAGAACGGAGCACGAGAATTATGGCCTCAACTCGCTATAGCTTTCAGTTTTAGCTGTTGCGACGATTAGGGCGGGCGAACCAGATCTGGGCCCCATCATTCCGACCGGCTGACCGAACCCCGTACACCCCCTGTCATTCCGCGTGCGAGGTGGGCAAGCGATGAGGAAATGGGTTGTGTCGCTGCTGTTTACCCTGCTGGCAGTCTGGGTCGCGCTGTTTGTGGACACCCCTGGTCTGCCGCCGGAAGGCAAGTACCCGCTCGTGATCTTCTTCTGGTGCATCGTCCTCTGGATTGTCCGCCCCATTCCCGAGTACCTCACATCGATCCTGGGCGTGGCCGTATTGCTGGTCATCGGCCTGAACCCGGCCAAGGATCTTCTGTCGGGGTTTGCCGGCACGACGTGGTGGATGGTCACCTTCGCCAACTTCCTGGGTGCGTGCATCATCGCCACGGGGCTGGGCCGGCGCATCGCTTTCTTCCTTCTGAACAAGGTCGGTAACTCGTTTCTGAGGGTGCTCTACGCCACCACAATGACCAACAACATCCTGGCGCCGTTTACCCCCTCCAACACGGCCCGCGGCGCGATCATGTACGGCGTGACGGAGGGCATCAACGACGCCATGGGCTTCAAGAGGGGCGAGAAGAAGGGCGACCACACCATCACGCTGGCGAACATGTTCATCAACACCACGAATACCAACATGTTCCTCACCGCGATGGGCGGCAACGCCATCTTCGTCTCACTGATCACCAGCTTCACGAACCGGTCGCTGACCTGGAACGACTGGTTCATGGCTGCCTTTGTGCCGATGTTGCCTGCTGTCCTTATTCTACCTTACATCGTGTACAAGCTGTTCCCTCCCGATCTGAAGGGGATCACCCTGAAGAAGGAGATCTTTGCGGAAAAGCTGGCCGCGTTGGGACCCATGACCCGGGCGGAGAAGGCCACGCTGGTCATCATGCTGCTCACGCTGCTCATGTGGGCGACGGAGCTGGTACACGGGATCGACTCCGCCACCGTGTCGTTCTTCATGGCGATCGCCCTGCTCTTCCCGGGCATCGGCGCGGTGAAGTGGAAGGACATCGAGTCGAAGATCCCCTGGGACACCCTCATCTGGCTGGGGTTTGCCATGTCGCTGGCCGGCGTCGTCAACGGGACGAAGGGCTTCCAGTGGCTCGTGGACCAGGGCGTGGCCGCCGCCCCGTGGATGCAGAACCTCAACTTCGTCGGCTTCATGGTCGTCGTGCTGGTCGTCGTGACCTTTGCTCACATCCTCTTCTCGGGCATGAACGCCATGGGCATGATCGTGGTCCCGGTGGCGCTCTCGCTGGCCGCTGCCAACGGGTTTGATCCGTACGCGGCCGGTCTGGCCACCGCCCTCTGCGTGAGCACCGCTGCCTTCTTCCTTCCGTTCAACAGCGCGCCGAACCTGCTGTTCTACGGGTCCGGCCGCTACGATACCTATGATCACCTGAAGGGCGCTGTTCCCCTCGCGTTCGTCTGCATCGCCTGCCTCCTGTTCGGCCTGTTTGTCTGGTGGCCGCTGATCGGGCTGATGTAACCGAACGTCCCGGGTGCGGTCGTACGCAGTAAAGGAGTGGTTCAACGTGGCAGTCAACCAAACCCAGGTGAAAGCCCGGGTCATCCAGGGCAACGAGGCGATGGTGGAAGGCGCGATCGCGGCCGGCTGTCGCTTCTTCGCCGGATACCCCATCACGCCGGCGTCGGAGATCGCGGAGCTGATGTCGCGCCGGATGCCCGAGGTCGGCGGAACGTTCCTGCAGATGGAGGATGAGATCGCCTCCATCTCCGCCGTGATGGGTGCGGTCTGGGGCGGCGTGAAGGCCTGCACGGCATCCTCGGGTCCCGGCATCTCCCTCATGCAGGAGACCGTGGGCTGGGGGGCGGTGACGGACACGCCGTGCGTCATCATGAACGTCATGCGCGGCGGGCCGTCCACCGGCCAGCCGACCATCGCCAGCCAGCAGGACGTGTACCAGGCGAAGTACGGCAGCCACGGCGACTACGAGATCATCGCCCTGGCGCCCTCCAGTGTGCAGGAGGCCTACGAGCTGACGATCAAGGCGTTCAACCTGGCCGAGATCTACCGGGTCCCCGTCTACGTGCTCAGCGACGAGGTAGTCGGCCACACCCGCGAAAAGGTGAGGCTGGGCGGCGACGTGGAGGTCGTGGAGCGGCGGGCCCCCGACCCGGAGGGCTATCTTCCGTTCAAGGCAGGTCCGGACGGCCTTCTGCCGGGCATGCCCGCGTTCAACCAGGGCTACCGCCTGCTGGTGGACGGTCAGCTTCACGGCGAGGACGGCAACCGGGTGGGGGCCGATCCGGTCCAGTCGGGCCGGCTGGTGCACCGGCTGTGCCACAAGATCACCGACCACGTGGACGAGATCACGGACGTGGAAGCCCTGCACACGGAGGACGCGGAAGTGGCCATCGTGGCCTACGGCAGCGTGGCGCGGCCAGCCATGGAGGCGGTGATGCAGGCCCGGAAGCAGGGCCTGAAGGCCGGCATCCTCCGCCTGCGGGTGCTCTGGCCTTTCCCGGATCAGGTGGTGCAGGATCTCGCAAGCCGCGCCCACACGATCTATGTGCCGGAGATGAACATCGGCAAGATCTGCCGCGAAGTCCGCCGGGCGGTCGACGGCGCGGCCCGCGTGATCCCGGTGCCGCGGCTGGGCGGCATCATGCACACGCCGGCCGAGATCCTCCAGCTCATTCAGGAAGGGGTGCGAGGATAGATGCACGCGCTGGGCGAGAAATACCTGCGGAAGTCTGCCCTGCCGACGATCTTCTGCCCGGGCTGCGGCGACGGCACGGTGCTGCAGGCCTTCCTGCGGGCCGTGGACAAGCTGGGTGTGCGCGACCGCCTGGCCCTGGTGGGCGGCATCGGCTGCTCGGGCTGGATTCCCGTGTACGTGGATGTGGACGTGCTTCACGTGACCCACGGCCGGGCCATTCCGTTTGCGACGGGGCTCAAGATGACCGACCCGAGCCGCAAGGTCGTGGTCTTCACCGGCGACGGCGACTGCCTGGGCATTGGCGGGAACCACTTCATCCACGCCTGCCGCCGCAACATCGACATCACCGTCTGCATGATCAACAACCAGATCTACGGCATGACCGGCGGCCAGACCGCTCCCACCAGCCCCCATGAGGCGATCACGCAGACGGCGCCGGTCGGCAACCCCGAGTGGCCGTTCGACGCCTGCCAGCTTGCGATCGCCGCCGGCGCCACGCACGTCGTGCGGTACACCTCGGGCCACCCGGTGCAGCTGGCCCGGGCCTTTCAGGAGGCCCTGGAGCACCCGGGATTCAGCTTCATCGAAGTCATGACTCAGTGTCCGACGCAGACCGGCCGGTACATGAAGGGCGGCCTCACGGCCGCAGAGCAACTGGCCGAGCTGCGGGAGCTCGCGTACGTGAAGGGCCGCGAGCCCGAGGGCGAGGCGGAGCGGGTTGGCCGGTTCCCCATCGGCACGCTGTTGCGCACCAAGGACCGGCCCGAATTCACCGCCGCGTATCGGGACGTGGTCGCGGGGGGTGTGAAGCGTGGCTAGGGTGAAGGGCATCGTGCACATCGACGAAGCACAGTGCAAGGGATGCGAGCTCTGCATCGCCGAGTGCGAGGACCAGGTGCTGTACCTCTCCTCGCACCGCAACAAGAAGGGTTACCTGGTGCCGGCGGCCCGGCCTGACCTCTGCCGCGCGTGCATGAAGTGCGAGCTGATCTGCCCCGAGTTCGCGATTCAGGTGGAGGTGATCCGGCCATGAGGCATGAGGTGCGCATTGCCGGCTTCGGGGGACAGGGCGTCATCCTCGCCGGCGTGGCGATTGCCCACGCGGCCGGGATTTACGCCGACCTCGAAGTCGCGCAGACCCAGTCCTACGGGCCGGAGGCGCGCGGCGGCGCGTGCCGGTGTGACGTCGTGATCTCAGACGAACGCATTCTCTACCCCAAGGTGCAGAAGCCGTCGGTGCTGATCACCATGAGCCAGCCCGCGCTGGACAAGTACGCCGCCGACGCGGACCCGCAGCGGACGGTGCTGCTGGTTGACTCGTCGCTGGTGCACGAGATCCCCGACGCGTTCGCGCGGGTGGTCCGGGTGCCGGCGACGGACATCGCTGAAAAGCGGCTGGGCAAGCGCGTGGTGGCGAACATGGTGATGCTGGGCGCCCTGGCCGCGGCCCTGCCGGAGGTTCTTCCGCTGCACACGCTGGTCTCCGCCCTCCCTGAGGTGGTGCAGCCCCGGTTCCGCGCAGTCAACGAACAGGCCATCCACGCCGGGTATGACGCGGTGGCCGCAGCAGGGAGCGTGACGGAGTGAAACTCTACGAGTTTGAAGGCAAAGCGCTGTTTGCGCGATGGGGTATCCTCACGCCGCTCGGGCGCGTCGTGGCCACCCCGGAGGATGCGGCCGTGGCAGCGGAAGAGCTGGGCGGTCCGACGGTGGTCAAGGCGCAGGTCCTGACCGGCGGGCGCGGCAAGGCAGGCGGGGTCAGGCTGGCCGCTGACCCCGCTGAAGCCCGTGAAGCTGCGGCGGCCATCCTGGCGATGGCCATCCGCGGCGAGCCCGTCCGCCGGGTGCTGGTGGAGCAGCAACTGGCCGTCGCCCGGGAGTTCTACGCGGGCATCACCGTGGACCGGGCCGCAGGGCAGGCGGTCCTGATGTTCTCGACACAGGGCGGCATGGACATCGAGGCGGTGGCGGCCGAGCAGCCCGGGGCCATCGCGACGCTCTACCTGGACGGCGTGGCTCCGGTGCGGCGGTACCGCATCCTGGAGACCGTCAAGCGGGCGGGGCTCTCGGGCCGGGAGGTCACCGCGGTCACCGATGTGATCCTGAAGCTGGTCCGGCTCTTCTTCGCCCTGGACTGCACGACGGCCGAGATCAACCCGCTGGTCGTCACGGCCGAGGGGCAGGTTGTTGCCGCAGACGCCAAGCTGGTGCTGGACGATGAGGCGCTGTTCCGGCACCGGGACCTCGAACTGGGCCCGCGGGAGGAGCACCAGACGGAGCTGGAGCGGGCGGCCCGTGAGGCCAGGCTCGCGTACGTTCCGCTCGGGGAAGGCAACATCGGCATCATCGCCGGTGGCGCCGGCCTCGCCATGGCCACCATGGACATGGTCGCCGCCCACGGCGGCCGCCCGGCCAACTTCCTGGACACCGGCGGGGGCGTCTCCGCCGAGCAGATGGCGGAGGCTCTGCGCATCGTGACGGCCGAGAGCCGGGTGGAAGGCGTGCTGATCAACGTGTTCGGCGGGATCAACAACTGCGCCATCATGGCCGAAGGCATCGCCCGCTTCCTGCGGGAGGCGGAGCGCAGGGTTCCAATCGTGGTAAAGATGAGGGGCCACAACCAGGAGGAGGGCTGGGCCACCCTGGCCGAGTGGGACGTGCCGGTGATCAAGTTCGGCACGACCGAGGAGGCCGTGCAGCTGCTGCTCGAACGCATGGGCGAGGCCGGGGGAGGAGTGTCGTAAGATGGCGATTCTGGTTCACCGTGACACGCAGATGATCATTCAGGGCATCACCGGCAGGCAGGGCAGCTTCCATACCGCCCGCTCGCTCGAGTACGGCGCGAAGGTCGTGGGCGGCACGGCGCCGGGCCGGGGCGGCGCGAAGGTGGAGGGGGTTCCCGTCTTCGACACCGTGGCCGAGGCCAAGGCCCACGCCCGGGTCGATGCCTCCCTGATCCTCGTGCCCCCCGCCGGGGTGCTGGACGCCGCCGTGGAAGCGATTGAAAACCACATTCCCCTGGTCGTCATCGTCACCGAGCACGTACCGGTGCTGGATGCCATGCAGATCGTTGCGCTGGCCCGGCAACACGGTGTGCGCGTCATCGGACCGAACACCATCGGCGTCATCACCCCCGGTGAGAGCAAGGTGGGCATCATGCCCGGCTTCATCTACTCCCCGGGACGGATCGGGATCGTCTCCCGCTCGGGCACGCTCACGCACGAGGTGGCTTCGAACCTGACTTACCGGGGCATCGGCCAGTCCACCTGCGTGGGGATCGGCGGCGACCCGATCATCGGCGCGCCGTTCACCGACATCCTGCAGCTGTTCGCCGAAGACCCGGGCACGGATGCGGTGGTGATGATCGGGGAGGTTGGCGGCGCTGCCGAGGAGCAGGCTGCGGAGTACCTGAAGTCCGTGAAGTACCCGAAGCCGGTGTGCGCGTTCATCGCCGGGGCGACGGCTCCGCCCGGAAAGCGGATGGGGCACGCCGGAGCCATCGTGGAGAGGGGGGTGGGCACGGCGGCCTCGAAAGTGAAGGCGCTGACGGAGGCCGGAGTGACCGTGGCTCGCACCCTCGACGACATCGTACGTTGGGCCGGCGGCAGGACTGCGGCGGCCGGGTGATTCCTGACCGGCGAATGTTGGCAGAGATGGGGTGTACGCATGAGACCCGAAGAAGTCGAACTACGCCTCCTGGATTGCGTACGGTGTTCTACCTGCCGCGAGGTGTGTCCCACCTACCGGGTCATCGGCAAGGAGAGCGCAACACCCCGCGGTCGGATCGCACTGATGCTCGCGGAGTATCGGGGTGAGATTCCCCTCGATGAGAAGTTCAAGTCGCTGATCGACCTGTGCACCGGATGCCGCGCCTGCGAGGCGGCCTGCCCTTCCGGGGTACAGTACGGCGCCCTGCTGGAGTACTACAGGGCGAAGATCCGGAAGAAGTACCCGCCCAGGGGCGTGGCGGGCGTGGCCGACCGGGTCGGCCTGCACTGGCTGATGCCCAACCGGGCGCGGCTCCGGTTCACGGTTCGCGCCCTCAGGCTGTACCAGAAGCCCGCCCTGCGCAAGCCGATCCGGGCCCTGCTGCCCAGGAAGCTGAAGCGGCTGGAGGCCATGGCTCCCCCGATCAAGCGGGTTCCTGCCTCCGACGCCGTGCCCGTGCCGGTGGAGGGAACCCCGCGGGCCGAGGTGAACTTCTTCACCGGTTGTGTGGCCTCCGCGGCGCTGCCCCACGTGGACGAGGCGACGCTGCGCGTGCTGGCCCGGGCAGGGTGCAAGGTCGTGGTGCCGCCGTCGCAGACCTGCTGCGGCGCTGCTCACGCCCACCAGGGGGATCTGGAGTTCGCCAAGCAACTGGCCCGGAAGAACATCGACGCGTTCCCGGGCGACGCGCCCATCATCACCAACGCCGGCGGCTGCGGCGCGATGCTGAAGGAGTACGACAAGCTGCTGGCCGACGACCCGGAGTACCGGGAGAAGGCCAAGGCCTTCGTGAAGCGCGTCACCGACATCACGCAGTATCTCGCCGAGCACGGCATGCCCGAGCCGACGCGGGAGATGCCCATCACCGTGGCGATTCACGATTCCTGCCACCTCACGAACGTGCTGAAGGCGAAGCAGGCGCAGCGACGGCTGCTGAAGGCCATCCCGAAGCTGGTGGTGCGCGAACCGGAAGGCAACGACATCTGCTGCGGTTCGGGCGGCGTGTACAACCTCCTTCAGCCGGATGTGGCGGATGAACTGCTGAAGTACAAGGTGGAGTGCATCGCGAAGACCGGCGCCACCGTGCTGGCGACGACGAACCCGGGCTGCTACATGCACCTGCAGCGCGGCCTGGAGGAGAAGGGCATCCGAGTGGCCCACGTGGTTGAGTTGGTGGAGGAGGCGACCCGCAGATGATTGCCAACGAGGTTCTGGAGAAACTGCGGAATGCCGTCGGTCCCGACAACGTGCTGACGGACCCCCTTGACCTCATGGTCTACGGTTACGACACCGGATTCGAGACGCGCCTCCATCCCAAGCCGCCCGACGTTGTGGTGCGGCCGGGCAGCACGGAGGAAGTCTCCGCCATCATGAAGATCGCCTGGGAACACGAGGTGCCCGTAACCCCGCGGGCCGCGGCGTCCGGCATGACCAGTGGGTCGGTGGCCGTTCAGGGCGGTATCGTGATGGAGATGCTCCGGATGAACCGGCTGCTGGAGATGGACCTGGACAACCTGCAGGTCTTCGTGGAGCCGGGGATGGTCCACGCCAAGCTGAACGAGCTGCTGAAGCCCTACGGGTTTTTCTTCCCGGTCGACCCCGGGAGCTCCAAGACCCTCACCCTGGGGGGCATGGTAGCCAACAACTCCAGCGGCATGCGGGCCGTGAAGTACGGCACCACCCGGAACTACGTGCTGGGCCTGGAAGTGGTCATGCCCGACGGAACGGTCATCTGGACCGGCGGGCAGAACAGCCGCTGTCTGAAGTCAGTCAGCGGGTATGACCTCACCCAGCTCATGGTCGGCTCGGAGGGGACGCTGGGCGTCATCACCAAGATCCGGCTCAAGGTGCTGCCGATTCCCGAGAAGCGCGGGGTCGTGTTTGCCGCATTCAACGACTTGAAGGACCTGGGCGAGACGGTGGTCGAGCTCTTCCGGCACAAGGCGAGCCCGTCGGCCATCGAGGTGATGGACAAGTCCTCCATTCAGGCCGTCAACCTCATCCGGCCCGAGACGCCGCTGCCCGAGGCGGAGGGCATCCTGATGCTGGAGATCGACGGGTCGCCCGCCGAGGTGAAGCACCAGGCGCAGCAGTGCGCGAAGGTCTGCGAAAAGCGCGCGCGGGAAGTGCGCTGGTCCGATGACCCCGCGGAGATTCAGGAGATCTGGTCCGGCCGTCAGCTGGTTGGAGCGGCCATGACACGGGTCCACCCGGGCACCAGCCGTGTCTACGCGGCAGAGGACATCGGCGTGCCCATCACCAAGGTGCCCGAGGCGCTGATTCGCCTGCAGGAGATCAGCCGTGAGCACGACATCCCCCTCATCACGTTCGGGCACGTCGGCGACGGGAACCTCCACGCCGGCATGGTGGTCGACTTCCGGGATCAGGAGCGGCTGAAGAAGGCCGCGGTCGTGGCGGACATCGTGCAGCGGATGGCCATCGAGATGGGCGGAACGTCGACGGCCGAGCACGGCGTGGGTGCGGCCAGGGCGCGGTACATGGAAGCTGAACATGGCCCTGCGCTCGACGTGATGCGCGCGATCAAGCGGGCACTGGATCCCAAGAACATCATGAATCCGGGCAAGATGGCACTGTAATGACCGGCCGTGTGGGCAGGGCGCCTTCGTGGTGTCCCTGCCCTTTCGCTTTGTGGCGATGGCGCGCACAGCGAGTATTTCTATACTTTAAACGGTTGACGAAAACGACCCCAAACGGGTACACTATGCCTACGGAAATTTCCTATATCCGCACAATTAATCTATAACTCGAACGAACCGATTAACTGCGAAGGAAGTCTTCGCGGGCCTGGCGCTGCACAGTAGGGGAGGAGAGGCACTGTGTCTGAACAGAACGCGAAGCCTCCGGCTGAGGGTGAGAAGCATCCGCCCATGAACCAGGCTCAGAAGATCGGGCTGGTGCTCGGGCCTGCCTTGTGTCTGCTCATCTACCTGTTCTTCCGGCCTGCCGGGCTGGGGCGCGAGGGTGTGGCCGCCCTGGCCGGAACCGCGTGGGTTGCGGTCTGGTGGGTGACCGAGGCGGTCCCGATTCCCATCACGAGTCTGCTGCCGGTCGTCCTTTTCCCAGTGCTCGGCCTGGGGTCTGTGGGGGATGTCGTGGCCCCGTACGCCGACCCGACGATCTTCCTGTTCCTCGGCGGCTTCATCATTGCCGTGGCCATCGAGCGCTGGAAGCTGCACAAGCGCATCGCCCTGGCCGTCATCAGCGGGCTGGGCACCAACCCGCCCCGGCTTGTCCTGGGCTTCATGCTGGCCACCGGCGCCATCTCGGTGTTCATCTCCAACAGCGCCACGGCGATGATGATGCTGCCCATCGGCCTCGCGGTCATCAACCAGATCACCGAGCTGCGCCAGAAGAGCGGCGAAGCGGTGGGCGAGGGCGACAGGAACTTCCCTGCCCTGATCATGCTGGCCATCGCCTACGCGGCGTCCATCGGCGGCGTCGGCAGCATCATCGGGTCGCCGCCCAACGCCATCATGGTGGGCGTGGCGGCATCGGCCCTCGGCATCGAGATCAGCTTCTTCGACTACATGCTGGTGGGCATTCCGATCTTCCTGGTGTACACCTTTGTCGCCTGGTGGATCATGCTGCGGGTCATGCCGCCCGGCTTCAACGAAGTTCCCGGCAGCCGGGAGTTCGTGCGCCGGCAGCTCGCCGACCTGGGTCCGATGAGCAACGAGGAGTGGAAGGTGCTCGCCGTCTTTTCCACCGCCGCGCTGCTGTGGATCATCTATCCCTTCTTCCTGAAGGGCGTCGTTCCGGGGATCAGCGATGCGATGGTGGCGATCTTCGGGGCGATTCTGCTCTTTCTCATCCCCAGCGGCCGCGGCAGGGGCGAGTTCCTGCTGGACGGCTCGGCCATGAAGAGAATTCCCTGGGGCGTGCTCCTGCTCTTCGGCGCCGGCTTCAGCGTCGCGGACATCTTCCAGAACACGGGCGTGGCCGCGTGGCTGTCCGGCTTCCTGGAGGCCCTGGAGGGCGCGCCTTACATCCTCATCGTCCTGGCCGTCGCGACCATGCTGGTGTTCCTGACCGAGGTCACCTCCAACACCGCGATCGCCGCCATCTTCATGCCTATCATGGCCAGCCTGGCCGGCGCGCTGAACGTCGCGCCGACCGGCCTGATGATGGTGGCCTCCCTGGCATCCACCCTGGCGTTCATGATGCCCGTGGGTACGCCGCCCAACGCCATCGCCTTCAGCACGGGCTACCTGACCATCCGGCAGATGATGAAAGTGGGCTTCTTCCTCAACCTGGCCTCCATCGCGACCATCACGCTCTTCGGCTACTTCTGGATCCCGCTGGTGTGGGGGCCGTAACCCTGCTGCGGCCCGCGGCCGCCTGCACTGGTCTGCTGTATGGGCTCCGCCCAAAGGTGGATACCGCTCCGGCGCCGGGTGGGCTATGCTGAAGGCAGCAGAACAGGAGGAGGCGTTGCCGGTGACGCAACTCGACCCCAGGTGCGGGCTCTGCGCGGTTCGGTACGGAAGGAAGGTATGCCAGAACGCCGACGGCAGCGCGCCGGAGTTCTGCCCGACGTTGCGCCGCACCGACACGGTGGAGCGGGCGGTGCAGGCCTACCTCGACCCGGAGGTGCGGGAGTTCGCCCGCCAGGCCTCCATTCAGGAAGCGTCGTGCTACACCGACCGTGACCGCTTGCCACACGTCCTCCGCCCCGTGAAGACCCGGCTTCAGGAAACGATGGAGTTCGCCCGCCGCATGGGCTACCGCAGACTGGGGCTGGCGTTCTGTGCGGGACTGGCCCGCGAGGCGATGACTCTCCAGCAGATCCTGGAGGCGCAGGGATTCGAGGTCGTCTCGGTCATCTGCAAGGTGGGCCGGGTACCGAAGGAGTTCATCGGCATCCGGGAGGAGGAGAAGGTGCGCATCGGCGGCGGACCCGAAGCGATGTGCAACCCGATCAGCCAGGCTGCCATCCTGAACGAGGCGGAGGTCGACTTCGCCATTCTCATGGGCCTCTGCGTCGGGCATGACTCGCTCTTCCTGAAGCACGTGGACGCGCCGGCGACCGTCTTTGCGGTCAAGGACAGGGTGCTCGGCCACAATCCCATGGCCGCCCTCTACACGGCTGCTTCCTACTACCAGAAGCTTTCCCGCTGTTCGCTCGACGCGGAGTCCGGGCCGCATGATTCCCGTGACGAGTGAGCCTGATCCGACCAGAGTGTCAGCCAGACCGCCCCGGCGTCGTCCGGGGCGGTCTGGCGCGCGGTTGCCATGAGCGGGCGGTTGTCCTGTCTTGTATGTTCCACGGATTTGCTGATTACGGATACCGGGCTTTAGTTCGTTTGGAGAATTGACGGCGCAAGTCTGCGCACGCTAAGGTATAACTTGGAAATTTCACATATCCTCTTAATTAACCGCTCTGTCAAACGGTGCCGTCGAACGGGGAAGAATCTGTACAGGACCCGCTGCAGTCCAACAGGGAAGGAGAGATACCGTGCCCGGGCAGGACGCAAAGGCGACGGATGCGGGAGAGAAACTGCGTTCTGTGGCCCCGCGGGAGAAGCAGTCCTCGCTGAACCTTGGTCAGAAGATCGGACTTGTGCTGGGCCCTGCGCTCTGTCTGCTCATCTACCTGTTCCTGCGTCCTGCAGGGCTGGGACGCGACGGCGTGGCTGCGCTCGCCGGCACCGCCTGGATCGCGGTCTGGTGGGTGACCGAGGCCATCCCGATCCCCATCACCAGCCTGGTGCCGATTGTCCTCTTCCCGGCGCTGGGCCTGGGTTCGGTCGGGCACGTGGTGGACGCTTACGCCGATCCGACCCTCTTCCTGTTCCTCGGGGGCTTTATCATCGCGGTGGGCATTGAGCGCTGGAACCTGCACCGGCGCATCGCCCTGGGGGTCATCAGCGGGCTGGGCACCAGCCCGCCCCGGCTTGTGCTGGGCTTCATGCTGGCCACCGGCGCGATTTCCGCCTTCATCTCCAACAGTGCGACGGCGATGATGATGCTGCCCATCGGCCTCGCGGTCATCAAGCAGATCACCGAACTCCGCGTCAGCAACGGGGAGAAGGTGAATACGGCCGGAGAGCACTTCCCCGTGCTCATCCTGCTGGCCATCGCTTATGCCGCCTCCATCGGCGGTGTGGGCGCCATCATCGGCTCGCCGCCCAACGCGATCATGGTGGGCGTCGCAGCCTCCGCCCTGGGCATCGAGATCAGCTTTTTTGACTACATGCTGGTGGGCATGCCGCTGTTCCTGGTATTTATCCTCCTCGCCTGGCGGATCTTGCTGTGGGTCATGCCGCCCGGCTTCGACGAGGTCCCGGGCAGCCGGGAGCTGGTGCGCCGGCAGCTCGCACAGCTGGGTCCGATGAGCAACGAGGAGTGGAAGGTGCTGGGCGTGTTCTGCACCACCGCGCTGCTGTGGATCACCTACCCCTTCCTGCTGAAGGGCGTGGTGCCAGGAATCAGCGATGCCATGGTGGCGATCTTCGGCGCGCTGCTCCTGTTCCTCATCCCCAGCAGCCGGGGCGGGGGTGAATTTCTCCTGGACGCGTCGGCCCTGAGGGAGCTGCCCTGGGGCGTGCTGCTGCTCTTCGGCGCCGGCTTCTGCATCGCGGACACCTTCCAGACGACGGGCGTGGCCGTGTGGCTGTCGAGCTTCCTGGAGGCCCTGGCGGGGGCGCCTCTCATCCTTATCGTCATGGCTGTCGCCGCCATGATGACCTTCCTGACCGAGATTACGTCCAACACCGCGGTCGCCGCCATCTTCATGCCCGTGCTGGCGAGCCTGGGCACGGCGCTGGGCGTCGATCCCACCGTCCTCATGATGGTGGGCGCCGTGGCCTGCGCACTGGCGTTCATGCTTCCGGTCGGCACGCCGCCCAACGCCATTGTGTTCAGCACGGGTCACGTCTCGATCCGGCAGATGATCCGGGCGGGGTTCTTCCTCAACCTGGCCGCCATCGCCACCATTACGCTGTTCGGCTACTTCTGGATTCCGCTGGTCTGGGGCCGGTAGCCCCCCGCATCCCCATACAGACCGCCCCGGCGTTGTCCGGGGCGGTTTTCCGCGCGTCGGGCGGAGCTTGTGATAACTGTATTTTGTATATTTGCCCTAGACGGAAGAGGAATACAAGACCGAACGGGGAAATCTGATGAAACTACAGACCGGGGACGGCACAGAGGGGGGGAAGCCCCCGGTCATCATAGGAGGAGGGGTTGAAGGATGAGACGTCCCTCGCGACTGACCGCTCTGCTCCTGGCTGTGACCATGCTGGTGCTGGCCGCGTGTTCGAGCGCGTCGCAGAACGGCGGAGGCCAGGGCGGCGGCACGAGCACCTCGCAGAGCGGCCCGAGCCAGGGAGAATCGGGCTCCTCCGGGACGGACAGCGCACCCCGGCGGGGACCCAACGGCGAGGTCTACGGCGGCACGTACCGGATGGCGATCGGCGCCGAGCCGGCGGTGATGGACCCGCAGCTGGACACGACGCTGCAGGTGTACCGCCTGGCCCGGAACCTTTTCAGCACGCTGGTCCGCTACAAGGGCACCACGCTGGAGCTGGAGCCCGAGCTGCTGGCCGAGATGCCCACCGTCTCTGAGGACGGGCGCACGTACTCCTTCCGGCTCAGGGAGGGCGTGAAGTTCCACAACGGGGTGGAGCTCACCACCAAGGACGTGAAATACACGATCGAGCGGATGCTCAACCCGGCGACGATGGCCAAGAACACCTGGGTGTTCCACGACATCGTCGGCGCGGACGAGATGCTGGAGGGCAAGGCCACCGAGCTGGCCGGCCTGAATGTCACCGGCCCCTACACCTTCGAGATCACCCTGAAGGAGCCGTTCGGCCCGTTCCTGAGCAACCTGGCCACCGCGCCGGCCTCCATCCTGCCGGCCGACTACGCCGCCGAGAAGGGCGAGGCCTTCGCCCGGGAGCCCGTCGGCACCGGCCCCTTCAAGCTGAAGGAGTGGCGGCCCAACGAGCTGATCGTGCTGGAGCGGAACCCCGACTACTTCGAGGAGGGGTACCCGTTCCTGGACGCCATCGAGTACCGGGTCATCGCGGACGAGTCGACCCGCTGGCTGGAGTTTGAGACGGGCAACCTCGACAGCAACGACATCCCCACCGTGGAGTGGGAGAACGCCACCCAGTCCGGCCGGTGGAAGATCTGGGAGACCACGACCCTCAACACCTACTACCTGGTGCTGAACCACCAGTTCTATCCCGACAAGCGGCTCCGCGAGGCCGTGTCGCTGGCGATTGACCGGCAGAAGATCATCGACACCATCCACAACGGCACCGGCGTTCCGGCGAAGGGCCTGACGTCGCCCGGCATCGTCGGCGCCCTCACCGACGCCCCCGGCTTCCCCTACGACCCCGAGCGGGCGAGGCAGATCATCAAGGAGGCGGGATTTGAAGGCCTGACAATCACCGCCTGGCAGCGGGGCGGCGACAAGGTCACCGATACCAACCTGGCCATCCAGCAGATGCTGAGCGAGGTCGGCCTTAACTACGTGGTGGAGATCTACGACTCCGGCACCTACGCGGCCGCCCGCTCCCGGGGCGAGATCCCGGCCAACCAGGGCAACTGGTACGCCGACTACCCCGACCCGGACAACTTCCTCTGGACCTTCTTCCACTCCTCGAGCTCCACGGCGATGTCGGTCGGGTTCAGTGACCCGGAGGTGGACGCGATCCTGGAGCGGGCCCGGATCGACACCGACGTCGAGCGGCGCAGCCGGGACTACCAGGAGCTGGAGCGGCGCCTGATCTACGAGGAGTACGGCATGATCCCGCTGTGGCACCTGAAGTCCTACTTCGTCAGCCAGCCGTATGTCCACGGCTTCCAGCTGAACCCGGTCTTCGTGTACGACTACAAGACGGTCTGGAAGGACGTCAACTAATCTCGCAGCCATCGGGCGGTGGGGCCCCGGCCTGGCCGGGTCCCCACCGCGACTGGCAATCGGGGAGGATCGCCTTGCTCGTTTACATCATCCGCCGCCTCTGGGCCGGCATTCCCGTCCTCCTGGGGGTCAGCCTCATCACCTTCATCCTGATGCACGTCGTGCCGGGCGACCCCGTCACCGTCGCTTTCGAGAAGAAGGCGGATCCGGCCACCATCGAGCGCATCCGCCGCGAGATGGGGCTGGACCGCCCGCTGCCGGTGCAGTACGCGGACTTCGTGCTGAAGGCCCTGCGGGGCGACCTGGGCAGGTCGTTCCAGACGCAGCAGCCCGTGACCAGCATGATCCGCAGTGCCATGCCCGCCACCCTGAAGCTCACGGCGTCGGCCGTGCTGGTCTCCGTCGCCATCGGCGTGCCCATCGGCATCCTGTCGGCGCTGAACCGCGGGTCAGTCGTCGACTACATGGCCACGGTGACGGCGCTCTCGTTCATCTCCGCCCCCGTCTTCTGGGTAGCCATGGTGGCCCAGCTTCTCTTCGGCTACCGCCTGGGCTGGCTCCCGATCTCGGGATTTGACACGCTGAAGCACCTGGTCCTGCCCGCGCTGGTGCTGGGCACCCGCTATGCGGCCTCGATCGCCCGGTACACGCGTTCCTCCATGCTGGACGTGGTGGGCCAGGACTACATCCGCACCGCCCGGGCCAAGGGGCTCAGCGGGCGCGTCGTCATCTTCAAGCACGCGCTGAAGAATGCCCTGATCCCTGTCATCACGGTGGTGGGCCTGGAGATCGGCGGCCTCCTCACGGGCTCCATCCTCACCGAGTCGGTGTTCGGCATTCCCGGCCTGGGGCTCGTGACCATCCGGGGGCTGAACTCGCTGGACTTCCCGGTCATCCAGGCGACGGTGCTGCTCACCGCCGTGATCTTCGTGGTGATGAACATCGTCGTCGACATCAGCTACTCGCTGGTCGATCCCCGCATCCGCATGACGTAGGAAAGGAGCAGAGGCCATGGCTCTACCCGCACAGGTCCGGGCGCCTGCTTCCGCGCAGGCCGAGCCCCGGAACAAGACGGCGTGGGACCGCCTCCGGCAGCATAAGCTGGCGATGGCGGGGCTGGGCTTCATCATCCTGCTCATCATCATGGCCCTGCTGGCTCCCGTGCTGGCCCCGGCTGACCCGAACAAGCAGGACCTCTTCATGAAGCTGGCCGGGCCGGGCACCCCCTTCGACGAACTGGGGGCGGGCAAGTACTGGCTCGGCGCCGACCACCTGGGCCGCGATGTGCTCTCGCGCGTGATCTACGGCGCCCGGGTCTCCCTGCTGGTGGGCTTCGTCGCCGAGGCCATCGTCCTGGTGATCGGCGTGACGATGGGCGCCCTGGCGGGCTACTACGGCGGCCGGGTGGACCGGGTCATCATGCGTACGGCGGACGTGCTGTTCGCCTTCCCCGACCTGCTCTTCGCCATCGCGATCATGTTTGCGCTGGGCCGCGGGCTGATCAACCTCTTCGTGGCCCTGTCGGTGGTGGGCTGGGCGGGCATGGCGCGTCTCACGCGCAGCCAGGTGCTGGCGTTGAAGGAGCGCGAGTTCGTGGAAGGGGCCCGGGCGGCCGGGGCGAGCGACGCGCGGGTGATCCTCCGGCACATCCTGCCCAACGCGCTGGGGCCCATCATCGTCGCGGTCACCCTGGGCATCCCGGGAGCGATCATGAGCGAGGCGTCGCTCAGCTACCTGGGGCTGGGTGTGCAGCCCCCCACGGCGACCTGGGGGTCCATGATCTACGAGGGCCGGTCGTACCTCAGGCACGCGCCCTGGATGTCGCTGGCGCCGGGCCTGATGATCATGCTCACCGTCCTGGCGTTCAACCTGCTGGGCGACGGCCTGCGCGACGCGCTGGACCCCCGCACGAAGAAGTAGAGGAGGCGGCGTTGGTGTCGCTGTATCCTGTCGAGTCGTTTGCGTCCGGGGAGCACGCGGGCACCCGGCCGGCCCCGGAGGGGCTGGCGGGCGACGGCGTCTGGACCGGCCCCGTGGCGGAGGCCGCGCCCTTCGACTGGGCGGTGGCCTCGTGGAACGGCGCCGGGGACCTGATCGAGGTCTTGCTGCGGGTGCGCGTGGGCGCCGACTGGTCGCCCTGGTTCAGCTTCGGCCGCTGGTCCTCGACCGGGCCGCGGGCGTCGGTGGCCGGGCAGGTGCACGAGCCCTTCGGGCGGCTGGAGACCGACACGCTGCTCCTCAGCCGCCCCGCGGATGCGTACCAGTTCCGTGTGGAACTGCGGGGCGCGGTTCTGGAGCGGCTCTGGCTCGCCGCCGCCTTGAAGGGTGAGCGCCCGGACGAGCCGCCGCACACGGCCGCCTGGGGGGTGGACCTGGATGTGCCCATGCGGTCGCAGATGGTGTTCCCCGACGGCGGCAACACGTGGTGCAGCCCGGTCTCGCTGGCGATGGTGATGGCCTACCACGGCCGCGTGGAGTCGATCCCTGACGAGACGGTGCCGGGGGTTTACGACTCCGTCTACGACGGCCACGGCAACTGGCCGTTCAACACCGCGTACGCCTCCATGCGGGGCTTCCGGGCCTATGTGGACCGGTTCGGGAGCCTGGCCGACTTGGAGCGCTGGATCGCCCGCAGGCGGCCCGTCATCGCCACGGTGGCCTACGACCGGTCGTGGCTGCCGGAGGCGCCCATCGCCCGGACGGCGGGGCACCTCCTGGTGGTCCGGGGCTTCACCGCCGGCGGCGACGTGATCGTGAACGACCCCGCCGCGCCCGCCGACGGCGAGGTGCGGCGCGTCTACCGCCGCGCTCTCTTCCTGCGGGCCTGGAGGAACCGCGGCGGCGTGGTCTACGTTTTGGAGCCCCTCTCTCCGGCCGCGGGCGTATAATAGCCTTGGTGCATTCAGCGGGGAGCCTGCTGTGCGCCCAGGAACGCCCGGGAGGTGCGTACATGGACAAGCTGACCCACATTCGTTCCCAGTTGCCCGCGCTGGCCGCCCAGGTCTATCTGAACACCGGAACGGCCGGCCCGCTGCCGGAGCCGGTGCACGCCGCCATGGTCGAGTCGCTCGCGGCTCAGGCGGCCGAGGGGCGCATCGGTTCGGAGTATTACGTGACGCTGAGCCGGTTGAAGGCCCAGGTCCGGGCGAAGCACGCGCAGATGCTCGGCTGCGCCCCCGAGGAGATCGCCCTCACGCAGAACACCACCGACGGCATGAACCTGGTCACGCTGGGGGTGAACTGGCAGCCCGGCGACGAGGCCATCACCACCAACCTGGAGCACCCGGGCGCGCTGTTCCCGCTGTTTGCCGCCCGCGAGCGGTACAACATCACCATCAAGATTGCGGACGTGCTGGACCGGCCCGAGGAGGCGCCGGCGGTGATCGAGCGGCTGATCACCCCGCGCACCAAGCTCATCTCCCTCTCGCACGTCTCGTTCATTACCGGGGCCGTGCTGCCCGTCCGGGAGATCGCCCAGGTGGCGCACCGGCACGGCGTGCTCGTGCTGGTGGACGGCGCGCAGTCCTTCGGCGCCATCCCCGTGAACGTGAAGGAGCTGGGCGTCGACTTCTACGCCGTCACCGGGCAGAAGTGGCTCTGCGGGCCCGAGGGGGCCGGCGCCCTGTACGGGACCCGGACTGCGGCCGCACAGCTGCGCATCACGTTCGCCGGGTACGGCACCGCACAGGCCTACGACATGTACGGCGGGCTCCTGCCCAAGGGCGGCGTGCAGAAGCTGGAGCAAGGCACGGTGCAGCCGGCGAACCTGGCCGGCCAGCTGGCCGCGTGCCGCTGGCTCACCGAGGAGGTGGGCGCGGACTGGGCCTACGGGCGCATTCGCCGCATGGCCGCCGCGGCCCGGGAGATCCTGGCCGGCGTGCCCGGGGTGACCGTGGTGACCCCGGCCGAGACCGCGGGCCTCGTCACCTTCCAGGTGGAGGCCGACGCCGACCGCGTGCAGAAGGCCCTGGCGCAGCAGCGCATCATCGTCCGGACGGTGCCCCACCCCCGCAGCCTGCGGCTCTCCGCGGGCTTCTACAACACGGAGGAGGAGCTGGAACGGCTGGCGGCGGCGCTCCTGCCGCTGGCGCAGGGCGCATGATCAGACGACGATGGCCGCTCCCCCGCGGGAGCGGCCTCTGGCGTTGCACAAAACTGGTGGACAGAGCCAGTGAACCAAGTGGCTCATGAAATTACTCCACTCTTATGGTAGCATAGATCCGTTCAAGGCTTTGCTTTCGTCATGCTGCAGAGGAGGAGGATTCTGCCATGCCTGGCATCCGGGAGACCGATCTCCCTGGGATCGGTCGCAAGTTTGTGATTGAGACGCGCAGCGGGGACAAGATGGTGGTGGTGGTGCACGACGACGGGCGGCGCGCCATCTACCACTTCGACCAGGAGGATCCGGACGAGCCGGTCTCGATGGTCACGCTGGAGGACGCCGAGGCCCGGCAGGTGGCCTCTATCGTGGGCGGCCTGGCCTACCAGCCCAAGAGCCTGGCGGACGTGGACCTGGACGTCAACGACCTCATGATCAAGTGGTACAAGCTGAGCCCGAACTCGCCCGGCGTGGGCAAGCGCATCGGCGAAATGCAGGTGCGCCAGACCACGGGTGCGATGATCATCGCCATCCTGGGGGAGGATCGGTCCAGCAAGAGGATCAACCCCGGACCCGAGGAGGTGCTCAGCGCCGGTCAGACCCTGGTGGTGGTGGGCGAGCGCCATCAGGTAAAGGCCCTCGAGCGACTCATCGTAGGAGAGGGACAGTAGCGGATGGAGCATGCCGTATTTGAACTGGGCCTTGCCCTTGCCCTGATGGGCGTCGCCGGGCTTCTCGCCGCCCGGTTGCGCATCTCCAACGTCCCCTTCATGATCGTCATGGGCATGCTGCTCGGTCCGCACGCGCCCAAGATCGGGATGATCGACCTCACCTTCGCGGGCAGCGAGGAGATCATCGCGTTCCTGGGGCGCCTGGGCGTGCTCTTCCTCCTGTTCTACCTGGGGCTCGAGTTCTCGATCGGCCGCCTGGTGAAGTCGGGGCGGAAGATCCTGGTCGCCGGCACGATCCACGTCGGCATCAGCCTCCTCTGCGGGTTCGCATTCGGGGCCCTGATGGGCTGGGAGCTGAAGGAGGTCCTGGTGGCGGCCGGCGCCATGACCGTCACCTCCAGCGCGATCATCGCGAAGGTGCTGGTCGATCTGAAGCGCACGGCGAACCCGGAGACCGAGCTCATCCTCGGCATCGTGATGGCGGACGACATCTTCCTGGCCGTCTACCTCTCCATCGTCTCGGGCTTCGTGCTCAGCGGCGCCACGTCAGTGAGCGGGGTCCTCATCTCGGCCGGCACGGCGCTCGGGTTCATGGTCGGCGTCCTGGTTCTCAGCCGGCTGGCGATGCCGTACATCAACCGCTTCCTCGACCGGCTGTCGGACGAGCTGTTCCTGCTGGTCGTCTTCGCCGCCCTGATGCTGATCGCCGGATTCGGCGAGTCGCTGCACGTGGCCGAGGCCATCGGTGCGCTCCTCTTCGGCCTGGCCCTGGCGGAGAGCGAGCACCGCGAGCGGGTGGAGCATCTCATCCTGCCATTCCGCGACTTCTTCGGGGCGCTGTTCTTCTTCAGCTTCGGTCTCTCGATCGACCCCATGGGGCTGGGCGGCGCCGTCGTGCCGGCGCTGATCGCCGCGGTGGTGAGCCTGCTCGGCAACTTCACGGCGGGCATGCTGGCGGGTCGCTCCGCCGGTCTCTCGCACAAGGCCTCGGCCAACATCGGCCTCACGATCGTCTCGCGCGGCGAGTTCTCCATCGTCATGGCGAACCTCGGCGTGGCCGGCGGCCTGATGCCGATCCTTCAGCCCTTCGCGGCCCTGTACGTGCTCATCCTGGCCATCGCGGGCCCGCTGCTCGCCAAGCAGTCGCCGGCCATCTACGAGATGCTGAGCAAGATATTCAAGTGGAAGAAGCCCCCGGCAGGGCGGCGCAAGATCACCATTCCCGCCGCCTCGACCGGGGGGCAGCATTAGTCCGGTGCACCGCACCGTTCCAGGCCGTGCCGGATTCGGCTTGCGTGAAGGGGGCCGCTCCCTTCGGGGGAGCGGCCCCGCGGCGTTCACAGCTCAAGTTGCGCCCGCTTTTCGGCCTCGTGGGCGGCGGTGGCGGCGAGCACCTCGTCCCAGAGCCCGGCAAGCCGGGCGCGCAGGACCTCGATGCCCGCGGCGGTCACGCCGCCGGGAGTGGAGACCCGGTCGATGACGTCCTCGAAGGCGTAGCCCATCTGTTCCATGAGCTCGCAGGTGGCCCGGGCTGTCTCCCGCACCATGGCCGCGGCGGCCTCCCGTGAGAGGCCGGGGGCCCGCTCACGCGCCGCCTCCGTCAGCGCCTGGAAGACGAGGCTGAGGAAGGCGGGGCCGCAGGAGGTCAGGTCGGAGGCCGTGCGCACCGCCTCCTCCGGGAGGACGTACGGCCGGCTGACGGCCTGCATCAGCCGCACGAGCAGGGCGCGGTCCGTGTGGGTGCAGCGTCTGCCGAAGGCCAGGAGCGAGGCCCCGCAGCCGACGGTGTGGACGACGGACGGGATCACCTTGGCCACGCGGGCGGGGGTCCGCGCCTCCATCTGCGCCAGGGTGAGCGTGTTGTTGATGATGACCAGCAAATGGTCGCCGGTTATGTACGGTCCGATCTCCTCCAGCACGGCGGCGGTCTCGCGGGGCTTGACGCAGAGGAAGATGACGTCCGCCCGGCGGGCGAGGTCCCGGCCGCCGAAGGCCGCCTGCACCCCGGGCAGCGCGGCGGCGACCCGGTCCCGCTTCTCCGCCGTGCGGGACCAGATCAGCACCTCACCGGGCTCCAGCGCGCCCGCACGCACGAGGGCGGTCACCAGCAGCCGCCCCATGTTGCCCATGCCGATAAAGCCGAACTTCACAGGCAGACCCTCCCGAGCCGTTCGCTGGTAGCCAGCGTATTCGGCCGGGGGCGAACCGGTCACCCATGAACGAATTGCCTGCGCCGGACGGCGGGTGGTACAATGCAGGACGCGACGAGGAAAGGAGGAGGCGGTTTGCCATGTACGACGAGCTGATCCGCCGCGCGCAGCGCATGCGCGAGAAAATCACCGAACTCAGGAGGTCTCTTTGACCTCGACAGGCGACTTGAGGAGATTGCGGCGCTGGAGCACCAGATCGCCGCACCCGACTTCTGGAACGATCAGGAGCGGGCCAGGCGCATCACCCGGCAGGTCGCGCAGCTCAAGGCCCCGGTCGAGCAGCTGGACGGCTACCAGCGCCGTCTGGAGGACCTGGAGGTCATGATCGACCTGGCCGAGGAAGGGGCCGACGCCGAGATGCTGGCGGAGGCCCGGGAAGAGGCCTGCGCCCTGGAGCAGCAGATCCACCAGTTCGAGCTGCAGGTGCTGCTCAACGGGAAGTACGACGCGTACAACGCCATCCTCACCATCCACGCCGGCGCCGGCGGCACCGAGGCGCAGGACTGGGCCGAGATGCTCCTCCGCATGTACCTGCGGTGGGCCGAGCACCGGGGCTTCAAGGTCGAGGAACTGGACCGGCTGGCGGGCGACGAGGCCGGCATCAAGTCGGTGACCATCGCCGTTCGGGGGCCGTACGCCTACGGCTTCCTGCGGCCGGAGATGGGGGTGCACCGCCTGGTGCGCATCTCGCCCTTCGACGCGTCCGGCCGGCGGCACACCTCGTTTGCCGCGGTGGAGGTCATGCCCGAGATCGAGGAGGACGTGGACGACATCCAGATCCGCCCTGAGGATCTGCGCATCGACACGTACCGGGCCAGCGGCGCGGGCGGCCAGCACGTGAACAAGACCGAGTCCGCCGTGCGCATCACCCACCTTCCCACCGGTATCGTGGTGTCGTGCCAGCAGGAGCGCTCGCAGATGCAGAACCGGGCCGTGGCGATGATGATGCTGCGCTCCAAGCTGGTCGAGCTGAAGCTGGAGGAGCAGAACAAGGAGATGGCCCAGATCCGGGGCCCGCAAATGGAGATCGCGTGGGGAAGCCAGATCCGCAGCTACGTCTTCCAGCCCTACACGCTGGTGAAGGACCACCGCAGCGGGGTCGAGGTGGGCAACGCCCAGGCGGTGATGGACGGCGAGCTGGATCCCTTCATCTACGGATACCTGGAGAAGCGGGCGGCCGGCGAGCTTTCCCGGCCGTGATCGGGGCCTGCGGCCGGGAACCCTCGTCCCCGGCCGCTCGTCAAAGGGACAGCGGAGACATGTCGAAGGGAGCGAACTCCGGATGCCGCAACGATGGAGGACCCTGTCGCTGCTGGTGCTGGCCGCGCTGATCTCTGGCCTCGCGGTGGGCCGGGTGATGGCTCAGACGGCCGAGCCCGGTTCCGGCGGCGACCCGCTGGTGAGTAAGTCCTACGTGGACATGGTCGCGCTGTACCGGGTCGAGGAGGTTCCGGCGGGCTCCACCGTCGTCGGGGAGTCGGGCACCGAGCTGGTGCTGCGCGGCGGGCAGGCGACGGCCGTCGTGTCGGAGCTGGGCGGCCTGCTGGACGTGACCGCCGGGACAGACATCAAGGGCGGCGCCCGGATTCCGGCCAACCATCTGATCGTGGTGCCGCGCAGCGACGGGCGCGGCTTCTACGCCGTAACCGACCTGATCCTGATGGTGAAGGGCCGGATCACCATTCTGGAGCAGTAGGCCGCGCACACCGCGGCGCTGCCCGAACCGGTGGCGGATGAGATGAAGCGAGTTCAGATTCTCAGCATCTTCGTGGACGACGTGACGATGGCCGAGGCCGTGGACCGGTGCCTCGGCTTCATTGACGCGGGCGGCCCGCACATGGTGGTCACGCCCAACGCGGAGATCGCCGACCGGGCGGCCCGGGATCCGGAGCTGGCCGCCATCATCAACGGGGCCGACCTGGTGGTGCCCGACGGCATCGGCATCGTGATGGCCGCCCGGCTCCTGGGCGACCCGGTGCGCGAGAAGGTCGGCGGCGCCGACCTGGCCGCCAACCTGCTGAAGGCGCTGGACGGCCGGGGCGGGGGCCGGGTTTTCCTGCTGGGCACCCGCCCCGAGGTGGTTGAGGAGGCCGCCCGCCGGGTGCAGGCCGCGCACCCGCGCATCCAGGTGGTGGGCTGGCGCGACGGCTTCTTCCGGCCCGAGGAGGAGGGCGAGGTCGTCGCGCAGATCCGGGCCGCGCGCCCGGACGTGCTTTTCGTCGCCCTCGGATCTCCCAAACAGGAGCGGTGGCTGCACCGCCACCTGCCCGGCCTCGGGGTGCCGCTGGGGATGGGGGTCGGCGGCACCATCGACGTGTGGGCCGGTGCCGTCCCGCGGGCGCCGCGGTGGATGATCCGGGCCAACCTGGAGTGGCTCTACCGCATCGTGCGGCTCCGCAGGCTGCGGCGCAGCCTTCCCCCGCTCATGCGCTTTGCCCTGGCTGTGCTGCGGGCACGCGCCCGCCGGGGCGCCTGACAACCGCAGGCGGATTCGACGACCCACCCGGTCGCCCGGGTGGGTCGGTTGGTGCTGCCGCCTTCTGGAAGGCCAGACAGATTTGGCATAACCTAGAATAACGCGACCAGGAAGGGAAGGAATGCCCTCTCGTCGAAGTCCGAGGTAAAGTTGCACATTACACGTTCACATAGTGAAGGATCCATCGTCTCAGCAGCGTATAGGAAACAACCGGTGGGGTGATCCCGCGTGATTGAGTTTATTAACGTCACGAAAGTCTATCCGCATATGAAAACCCCTTCCCTCGATGGCATCAACCTGCGGGTTGAGCGGGGGGAGTTTGTCTTTTTGGTCGGCCCCTCGGGCGCCGGCAAGTCCACGCTGATGAAGCTGCTGTATCGGGAAGAGCTGCCGACGTCGGGCCAGCTCATCCTGGACGGCAAGGATGTGGCCCGCCTGCCCAGGCGGGCGGTGCCGTACCTGCGGCGCAGCCTCGGGGTCATCTTTCAGGACTTCAAGCTGCTGCCTGACCGGACCGTGTTCGAGAACGTCGCCTTCGCCCTCGAGTGCACCGACGTGCCCCGGCGGGAGGTCCTGCGGCGGGTGCCGGCCGCCCTGGAGCTGGTGGGCCTGCGCCACAAGAGCAGGGCGCTGGCGGCGGAGCTTTCGGGCGGTGAGCAGCAGCGGGTGGCGGTTGCGCGCGCCATCGTGCGGAACCCGGTGCTCGTGATTGCGGATGAGCCCACCGGCAACCTGGATCCCGAGAACACCTGGGCGATCATGAACCTGCTGAACCAGATCAACCAGATGGGCGCTACGGTGATGGTGGCCACCCATGCGGCCGAGATCGTGGACAGCATGAAGAAGCGCGTCGTTGCCCTCGAGCGGGGTCGTGTGGTGCGCGACGAGAACAGGGGGACCTACGGCTATGAGTCTTAGGGGATGGGTCACCGCACTGCGCGACGCGCTGCACAACATGGCCCGCGGGAACGTGATGTCGCTGGCCTCCATGCTCGCGGTGGCGGTCACGCTGCTGGTGCTGGCGGTCGTGGCAATCCTGGCCGTCAACCTGGAGGAGATCGCCGCCACCGCCGAGAGCCAGGTGGAGATCAAGGGGTACCTCTGCACGGCCCGGCGGGAAGAGGTGAAGTGCGGCCAGCGGGATCTCACCGAGGAGGAGATCCGGGCCATCCTGGAGAGCATCCGCAACCTGCCCAATGTGGAGCAGGTCACCTTCCTCAGCCGCCACGAGGCCCTGGAGGAGATGAAGCGGGCGGACCCCGCCCAGGCGGACCTCCTCAGCGGCTACGAGGGCGATGAGAACCCCCTCTCCGATGAGGTCTACGTGAAGGTGGCGGATGTCCAGCTTGTGGCCGAGGTGGCGGAACAGATCCAGGCCATGCGCGGCGTGGCCAAGGTGGACTACGGCAAGGAGATCGTGGCCGACCTGCTGGCCTTCACCCGCGCGGTGCGCATCGGCGGCGCGGGCCTGGTCGTGCTGCTGCTCTTCGCCACGGTGCTTACCCTCTCGAATACGATTCGCCTGTCGGTCTACGCCCGGCGGCGCGAGGTCTCCATTATGAAGCTGGTCGGCGCAACGGACTGGTACATCCGGCGTCCGTTCGTGCTGGAGGGCATGCTGCTTGGCGCCATGGGCGCCGGGGTGGCCAGCGCGGTCGCAGCCTGGGGCTACATCCGGCTGACGCCGGCGATTCAGCAGTCGCTGCCGTTCCTGCCCGTGGTGCCGCCGGACGCGATCCTCTCCGACCTCACCCTGGCCCTGCTGGGCCTGGGCGCGGTACTGGGGGCGCTGGCCAGCTACTTCTCGCTGCACCGGTTCCTGAACGTGTAAGGGGGGTGTCCGTCACGATGCACCGTCGTTTCCGCTGGGCGCTGGTCGCTCTGACGGCACTGCTTCTTAGCATGGCCCTTCCGCTCCGGCCCTTCTTCGCAGAGGCCAACGACATCCGGGCGCAACTGGAGCAGGCGCAGCGCGACCTGGAAGCCGTCAGGCAGAAGCAGGCGCAGGTGCAGAACGAGCTGGCCGACCTGGCGTTCCAGGCCGAGGAGGCGGAGGCGCAGCTCCGGCTGGTGGAAGCGGAGCTGGTGGTGGCCAACGAAAACCTGGCCGTTGTGACCGCGGAGTACGAGGAGGTCTCGGCCGAGCTGGAACAGGTGCAGGCCGAGGTGGCCGACGCGCGGGCCCGTTACGCGGAGAAGCGGGAGATCCTGGGCGACCGGATCCGGGCCATCCGCGAGAACGGCCCGGTGGACCGGCTCGCCGTGCTGTTCGGAGCCGCCAGCTTCCGGGAGTTCATCAGCCGGGCGGAGATCCTCTCGACCATTGCGCGCAAGGACCGCGAGCTGGTGGAGGAGGTGCAGGCGGAGAAGCTGGCCCTGGAGGAGAAGGAGCGGCAGGTCGAGGGACGCAAGACCCGCCTGGCCGCCCTGAAGGCGGAGGCCGAGGAGTACCAGGCCACGGTGATGGCGAAGCGGAACGAGCGGGAGCAGGTTTCCCGCTCGCTGGAGGACCGGCGGCAGGCGCTCGCTGCACAGCTCGATGAGATGGAGTGGCACAGCCAGCAGCTGGCCGAGCAGGTGGCCGCCCTGGTGCGGGAGCTCAACCGGCAGGCCGGCATCTTCGCCCCCATTCCGCCGGTTACCCCGGTCATCATCACCGACCACTTCGGCATGCGGTGGCACCCGATCCTGGGCACGCAGCGCATGCACTACGGCACGGACTTCGCGGCCAACTGGGGCCAGACCGTCCACGCCATCGAGACCGGCGTGGTGCTGCAGACCAGCTACGACGACGTCTACGGCAACCTGGTGATCATCGACCACGGCGGCGGCATCACCTCGTGGTACGCCCACAACAGCACGATCCTGGTCTCCGAGGGCCAGGCGGTGAGCCAGGGTGATCCCATCGCCTACGCCGGATCGACGGGCTGGTCGACGGGGCCCCATGTGCACCTGGAGATCCACGTGAACGGGGTGCAGAAGGACCCGCTGGACTACGTCAAGTGGTAAGCGATTCGGAGAAGGGGCCCGGACCGCTGGCGCGGACCGGGCCCTGTCGGGCTTTGCAGGCGTTGTTTGACCGCAAAGGAATGCGCGGAGTATACTCCTAGTCAGGCCCTGATACACATGGGTGAGAGGCTTGTTTTTTTCATAGAGAGGATGACGCTGAGATGGACGAGCGCCGCATGGGATTCGGGCTGTCTCTGCTCCTGGCCGCGGTGACGGGCGTGATCACCTACACGATGGGCGCCCTCGGCTATCCCGCCGCGGTTCATCAGCAGGTGTCAGAGCTGAGGGACCTGCTTCCCGCGGCCGGCTCGACGACGACGGAGTCCGGGCTCCAGGTCGAGCGGCTGGAGGAGGTCATGCGGGCCATTCAGGGGCAGTACGTGGAAGAGGTCGACCCGGACACCCTGACCGTCGGGGCGCTCCGCGGTATGGTCGAGGCACTCGGCGACAGGTATTCGAGCTACTTCACCCCCGATGAGTACCGGTCGTTCGTCCAGGGCTTCGAGCCCACGTTCAGCGGCATCGGCGTGACCGTGGAGATCTCGCAGAAGACCGGCCTGCTCACCGTGGTCTCGCCCATCAAGGGGAGCCCGGGGGCGCGGGCGGGGCTGCGGACCGGCGACGCGATCATCCAGGTGGACGGCCGCGACATCACGGGCATGAGCCTGAACGAGGCCGTTGCCCTGATCAAGGGGCCGAAGGACACGCAGGTCCGGCTCCTGGTGAAGCGGGAGGGCGAGCCCGAGCCGCTGGAGTTCGTCATCACCCGCGACACCATCACGGTGCCGGTCCTCGAGTACCGCATGCTCGACCAGGAGGCGGGCATCGGGTACATCCAGCTCTACGAGTTCAGCAAGAAGGGCGCCGCCGACCAAGTGAAGGAGGCTATCGCCGACCTGAAGCGCCAGGGCATGAAGCGGCTGATCTTCGACGTGCGGCAGAACCCCGGCGGCCTGCTGGATGAGGTGGTGGAGATCGCCTCCCTCTTCCTGCCCGACGGCGACCCGGTGGTGCACATCGTCGAGCGGGGCAAGGAGCAGCGGACCCTGACGGCCCGGGAGTCGGAGCCGTGGACCATGCCGCTGGTCGTGCTGATCGACGGCGGGAGCGCCAGCGCCTCGGAAATTCTGGCCGGCGCGGTGAAGGACACCGGCGTCGGGACCCTGATCGGCGAGAAGACCTTTGGCAAGGGCTCGGTGCAGACCTTCTGGCGGCTGCAGGACGGCTCGGGCATCAAGCTCACGACGGCCAAGTACCTGACGGCGGGCGGGAACTCCATCGACGGCCACGGCGTGGAGCCGGACATCGTGGTGACCAACCCCGACCGCATCTTCCCGGGCGAGCCCGGCGACCCGCAGCTTGAGGCCGCCATCAACCACATCCGGCAGATGCAGCGCTGACGAAATGACCGCCCCGGAACATGAGCCGGGGCGGTTTTCGTTTCACCTTTGGCTGCGCCCGCACATACCCTGCAGACAGGGGTGAACCTATGGCGAGCAACACAGACGTGACGGCCGGGACGGAGATGACCGTCTTACCGGGTCCGATCCGGGGCGGCCACTGCCCGACTCCGCGGGAGATCGTCCTGGTGGACGCCAGGAAGGTGTTCGACTTCTGTTCGCAGGAAGACCTGCTGGAGCGCTGCTTCACCATTCCCGAGCTGGGGACGGAAGGATCAATACTTAGCTGCCGCATCACACAAATCCTGTGCGAGGAGGTTGCCGACCGACAACCCGTCAACAACGGCGACGAGGGCCGCGCCATCGTCTCCATCCAGATCACGCTGACGCTGCAACTGCAGGTGCAGACGCAAGCGGGCGCCACGCCGACTATCGTGGAGCGGACGATCACCTTCCCCAAGCGGGTGGTCCTGTGCGCGCCCGAAGGCACCGACGTGACCTGCGACGTGGAGGGGACCTGCATCTGCACGGTGCAGCCCATGGCGGGCGAGGGCGAGCCCAACGTCTGCTGCACGATCCAGCTCTGCACCGTGCTGACCGTGACGGCCGACGTCAAGCTGCTGATGCCCTCCTTCGGCGCCGTTCGAGCCCGCAGGTGCCCCTCGGCTGCCTCGGTGCAGGGCTGCCCGCCCGAGATCGAGGACTGCGACCCGCCCGTGCGGTTCGCTGCAGCCCGGCGGAGGGACCGGGACTGCGGCTGCGGAGGCGACTGAACGCACCGGCGCCGGGAAACCGGCGCCGTTTGCGCGCGCCCGCGCACGGGGACCATTCCGGAACCAGGCGACATAACATGGAGTGGGTCTGACGCGGGTCGGGCCGGAGGAGGTTCATACGTGGACCGTCGACGCGATCACGATGTCGTCTGTATCGAGGCGAACAAGATCCTGGATTTCTGTGTACAGGAGCACCAGGTGGAGCGCAGTTTCTCCGTGCAGGGCATTCCCGCGGGCACAGACGTGGAGGTCGTCTGCCGCATCGATACTCAGAACATCACCTGCCGTGAGGTGTCGGACCGCAAGCCGGCCGACGACCACGGGAAGAAGAAGCTGGTCTGCCTGGCGATCGAACTGCCCGTGACCCTGAAGCTGATCAACCGCGCGAACGGGACCGTGCTCCGCCGGCTGAACCGGCAGGTGCTGGTGCCGAAGCAGGTGGCGCTCTTCGTGCCGCGCGGGGCCCACGTGCAGTGCGAGGTCACGGCCGACTGCTGCTGTGTCTTCGATGCGCAGAACGCGGAGGTGCGGTGCGTGTTCGACCTCTGCATCGCCGTCAAGTCCAAGGCCACGGTGGAGGTGCTGGTCCCGGTGCTGGGCGACTGCCCGCCGAAGGAGTGCCGGGTCTTCGACGATTTCTGCCGGCCGGTTCACGGGCGGTTCCGCCACGACGACTGGGATTGACGGCGATCGGAGCCGGGGCGAGCTGCATCGCCCCCGGTACATACCCCTGCCGGCTGCTGCCGGCCGGGCCTTCTTGGCGCGCACAACGGGCGGGCGACGTGCCGGGCAGCCTGTTTCGGGTGCTCAAAAATGCCAAAATGACTAACAGATAGTCAGGGCAAATACTCAGGGATGTCTTGAGCTTAAAATGCACGCAAAAGTTGGCCGAGCCAGGACATTTACGTGCAAAAAGAAATGAGGTAGTAGGTCCCAAAGAGGAAATTAGGGTGAACCGGTGAATCAATGGTGTAGTCTGATGAGTAGCACCGCACAGAGGAGGTCAAGGGAGACACATGAGAAAGAACCGCAGGTCCCTCGCCGCGGCAGCCGTGTTGCTTGCGCTGAGCATGGTTCTGGCTGCGTGCGGCCCGAAGCAGTCCGCCCCGCCCGCCAGCCCCGGAACCGAGCAGCAGCAGGGCGGCTCTCAGACCCAGACTCCGCCTGAGACCCAGGCACCCAGCGGGCCCAAGGTCGGCGGTGAGCTGAACCTCCGCCTGGCCCAGGATCCGGACAACCTGAACCCGATTCTGTCCTCCAGCGCTTACGGCTCGGCGATCTACGGTCTGGTCTACTCCAGCCTGTTCGACTTCGATGTCGACTGGTCCCCGAAGCCTGACCTGGCCGAGCGGTGGGAGACCCTGGATGACGGCCTGACCTTCCGGGTGTACCTGCGTCAGGGCGTCAAGTTCCACGACGGCGCCGAGCTCACGTCCGAGGACGTCGTCTTCACGATGAAGGCGATCAAGCACCCGGACTACACCGGCCCGCGTGCGGCCTCGCTGGCTTCCATTGAGGATATCGTGGCCGTCGACAAGTACACCGTCGACTTCAAGCTCTCCGAGCCCTTCGCGCCGATCTTCACCAACATCAACTACGGCATCCTCCAGGCCAAGCTCTTCGAGGGCACCGAGATCGGCGACCTGGAGAACCATGAGGTGACCTGGCACCCGATCGGCACGGGCCCGTACATCTTCAAGGAGTACGTCCGCGGTCAGTACGCCCTGCTCGAGCGGAATCCCAATTGGTTCCGCAGCGAGGAGGAGGGCGGCGCCCCCTTCATCCAGACCATCCGCATGAAGGTCATCCCGGACGACCAGACCGCCCTGGCGGCCCTGGAGAACGGCGAGCTTGACGTCGAGACGCCGACCCCGTCCGAGGTGCAGCGCCTGAAGACCGAGTACGCGGGCCGGCTCATTCCCGTGGAGTACGAGCGCAACGGCTGGGGCTACATGCTGCTGAACACCACGCAGCCGCCGCTGGATGACGTCCGCGTCCGCCAGGCCCTGACCTATGCCCTTGACCGCGAGTCCATCGTGCAGGGCGCCCTGAACGGCGAGGCCGTCGTGCCGCCCGGCCCGATTCCGCCGGTGTCCTGGGCTTTCAAGGACGACCTGAAGACCCTGGCGTATGACCCGGCCAAGGCCGAGCAGCTGCTGCAGGAAGCCGGCTTCACCAAGGGTGCCAACGGCATCTATGAGAAGGACGGCAAGCCGCTGAAGCTGCGGTTCTACGCCACCGAGGGCTCCAGCCTGATCGAGGCGCTGGCCACCATCGCCCGCCAGAACTGGCTGGATGTCGGCATCGAGGTGGACGTCCAGTTCATGGACTTCAACGCCATGAACCAGACCAAGCTGCAGCCCGGCGACTACGACATCTCCTTCCAGGCCTTCAACCTCGGCCTCGATCCCGACAGCCTCTACGCCATCTTCCACGGCAGCCTGGCGAAGCCCAATGCTGAGGGCCTGGTGACCAGCTTCAACCGGATGCGGTATGACAACCCCGAGGTCAACGCCCTGCTCGAGGCGGGCCGCCGGGAGTCCGATCCCGAGAAGCGCAAGGAGATCTACGGCCAGGCGCAGCAGCTGATCGTGAACGATGCGCCCGTCATCCTCATCTACTCCAACCTCTACACCGACTTCCACACCCCGCGGGTGAAGGGCATCGTGAACTTCCCGGGTGCCGGTGCGACGCTCGACTACCTGTACAAGTGGTACATCGAGGAGTAACAGCCTGAACTGCACGACAGGAGTGGGGGGCGCCCCTACGGCGCCCCCTCATGTTCCCTCCCAAGCTGAAGGTGGTGACCGGTATGGCTCGTTTTCTGACCAAGCGTATTCTCAACATGATTCCGCTTCTGTTCATCGTTACGCTTCTCTCTTTCGGGATCATGCAGCTGGCGCCGGGCGGTCCCGAGCAGGTGATCTTGTCCGCCGAGGCGGACGCCATGTCGGATCCGGCCCAGATGGAGCGCCTGCGAGAGAAGTGGGGCCTGAACGACCCGATTCCGGTTCAGTACTTCCGCTGGGTGGGCAACATGCTCCAGGGCGACTTCGGCCGGTCTTATTACTACCGGCTCCCGGTCAAGGAAGTGCTGGGTGCTGCGCTGCCCAACACCATCCAGTTGAACTTCTTCTCCCTGCTCCTCATCTACTCCATCTCCATTCCGCTGGGCGTGATCTCGGCCGTCCGCCAGTACTCGAAGACCGACATGATCGTCACTGCGACGGCCTTCGCGGGACAGGCGGCACCCAGTTTCTGGGTAGGCACGCTGCTCATCTGGGGCGTCGCCATGAAGTCCAACGGCCTGATCCCGACCAACGGCATCGCCACGCCGGGCGTCAACTTCGAGACCTATGGCTGGCTGAGCGTACTGGCCGACCGCGCCAAGCACATGCTCCTGCCGCTGACGGTCATCGTGTTCGGAGGACTCACCAGCCTGACCCGGTACATGCGGTCCAGCATGCTGGAGGTGCTGCGTGAGGACTACGTGCGCACCGCCCGCGCCAAGGGCCTGGCGGAGAAGGTCGTGATCTACAAGCACGCCCTGCGCAACGCCCTGCTGCCGATCCTGGCCGTCTCCGGCGGCCTTCTGAGCAGCCTGGTCGGCGGGTCGGTCATCATCGAGAACGTGTTCTCGTGGCCGGGCATCGGCCGGGTGGCCTGGCAGGCCGTAAACAACCGCGACTACAACGTTTCCATGGCGGTCATGCTGCTCGGCGCCGTGCTGACGATGATCGGGTACCTGCTGGTGGACATCGCCTACGTGTGGGTAGACCCGCGCATCAAGTACGACTAGGGGGGAACTGCCGTGGCTGCACCGCATCTCAACGTTGAAGCTGAAGAGCAGTTGCAGGGCCTGGCCCGCGAAGAGAGCCAGTTCCGGCAGTTCGCCCGCCGCTTTGCGCGCAACAAACTTGCTGTCGCCGGACTCATCGTGTTGTTGTTGCTTTACGTCGTCGCCATCCTGGCCCCGGTCATCGCGAGCGAACCGCTCGATGCCCGCGTGAACCTGGCGGAGCGCTTCCAGCCGCCCGGGACCCCCGGGCACCCCCTGGGCACGGACAACCTGGGGCGCGACCTGCTGAGCCGCATGATCTGGGGCAGCCGCATCTCGCTCTCGGTCGGTTTCGTGGCGATGGGCGTGGCCGTGCTGCTCGGCACCTTGGTGGGTTCGATCGCCGGGTACTTCGGCGGCTCGTGGATTGATATCATCCTGATGCGTATCGCCGAGGCGATCGACGTCATTCCCGTCTTCTTCCTGCTGGTCACGGTGGTCGCCGTCCTCCGGCCCAGCGTGTTCAACATCATGGTGGTCATCGGCATCACGTCGTGGCCGGGACTGGCGTACATCGTGCGCGGCCAGTTCCTCAGCCTGCGCCAGCGCGACTTCACCGAGGCCTCCCGCGCCATGGGCGCCACCGATGCGCGGCTGATCTTCCGCCACATCCTGCCCAACGCGGTCGCGCCGATCATCGTGTCGGCCACCCTGCGCATCGGTTGGGCCATCCTGTCGGAGGCCGGCCTCTCCTTCCTGGGCCTGGGCGCACCGCCGCCCGCCGTCTCGTGGGGGCAGATCCTCTCCGTGTCGCGGTCTTTCCTGAAGCAGGCCCCGTGGCTCATGTTCTGGCCAGGCCTGGCCATCTTCATCACCGTGCTGGCCTTCAACTTCGTCGGCGACGGCATCCGCGATGCGCTCGACCCGAAGCTGAAGCGCTGATTCTCTCCCGAAGATAACTACCGCCTGACTCCCGGGGCCTGCGGCCCGGGAACCAGGCGGTTCTTATTTTCCGGGCGCCGGCGCCCGACGGTGGTTCGGGCGGGCCCGGCTCAGGTCCGCCGCACGGCCTCCACCGTCTCGCGGAGGCGCTCGGGCGCATCGTAGACCAGGTTCCCCACGACGACCGTGTGGGCGTGGCGGGCGGCCAGCTCCGCCTCCCGGCCGGAGCGGATCCCGCCGCCGTAGACGACGTGCGCCGGGCCGGCGTGTTCCCGAACCGCCTGCAGGAGGGCCATGTCGCCGAAGGTTCCGCTGTACTCCACGTAGATGACGGGCAGGCGCAGCACCCGGCCGGCGAAGGCGGCCCACGCCGCCGCGTCCTGCGGGGTGAGGCCGGTGGTCGCCCCGGTTACCCTGGCCGCGGTACAATCGGGGTTGAGGACGAGGTACGCCTCGGGCAGCAGCAGGTCCCACGGGATGTACTCGCCGACGACGGGCAGGAGGCGGGCCATGGCGGACGCCTGGGCCCCGCCCAGCCAGCGGCTGTCGGGCGCGTTCAGCACCAGGGGGATGAGGAACAGGGCGGGACCGGGCACGGCGGACTCGAGGGTGGAGACCTCGAGCGCAACCGGCACGGGGGCGTCGACCAGCCGCCCGAGCAGGTCCAGCACCGCCTGCTGCGTCATGCCGGTGGAGCCGCCCAGCACGATGGCGTCGGTGCCGCTCTCGTACACCGCCTCCAGCGCCGCGGGCGGCAGCGGCCGGTCGGGGTCGAGCTTGGTGACGTGCCGCCAGGTGCGCCAGTTGGGGGCGGGCGGCCAGGTCACCGGGGAGGTGTCCATGATCATCGCTCCTTCAGGTTTGCAAACGTATGTTTGTGCTGTATACTGGAGAAGATCCAAGCCGAGGGGGTGAGACCGAGTGAAGCCCTTCAAGGTCGTTTCGCCGTTTGAGCCCACGGGCGACCAGCCGCAGGCCATCGAACGGCTGTCGGAGGGCGTGTTGCGCGGCGCGCGGGAACAGATCCTGCTGGGCGCCACCGGCACCGGCAAGACGTTCACCATCGCGAAGGTCATCGAGCGGGTGCAGAAGCCGACGCTGGTCCTGGCGCACAACAAGATCCTGGCCGCGCAGCTCTGCTCCGAGTTCCAGCAGTTCTTCCCGGAGAACGCGGTCGAGTACTTCGTATCTTACTACGACTATTACCAGCCGGAAGCCTACATTCCCTCGACCGATACCTATATCGAAAAAGACGCGTTGATCAACGACGAGATCGACAAGCTGCGCCACTCGGCGACGATGGCGCTGTTTGAGCGGCGCGACGTGATCATCGTCGCCTCGGTCTCCTGCATCTACGGCCTTGGTTCGCCGGAGGATTACAAGGACCTTGCCGTCTCCCTGCGGGTGGGCAACCAGGTGGACCGCGACTATATCCTGCGGCGGCTGGTAGACATCCAGTACGAGCGGAACGACCACAACTTCGTCCGCAATAAGTTCCGCGTGCGGGGCGACGTGGTGGAGATCTTCCCCGCCGGCGCCAGCGACCGGGCCATCCGCTGCGAGTGGTGGGGCGACGAGATCGAGCGGATCTGCGAGTTCGACCCGCTGACGGGCGAGATCACGGGCACGATGAACCACGTGGCCATCTACCCGGCCAGCCATTACGTGGTGGCCGATGAGAAGCGGGAACAGGCCCTGGTCTCCATCGAGGAGGAGCTGGAGGAGCGGCTGAAGGAGCTGCGCGAGCAGGGGAAGCTGCTGGAAGCGCAGCGGCTCGAACAGCGGACCCGCAACGATCTGGAGATGCTCCGGGAAATCGGATTCTGCAGTGGCATCGAGAACTACAGCCGGCACCTGACCGGGCGCAAACCGGGGGAGCCGCCGTACACCCTGCTGGACTTCTTCCCGGACGACTGGCTGCTGGTGGTGGACGAGAGCCACGTCACCATCCCCCAGGTGGGGGCGATGTACAACGGTGACCGGTCCCGCAAGGAGACGCTGATCGAGTACGGGTTCCGCCTGCCGTCGGCGGCGGACAACCGGCCGCTGAAGTTCTCGGAGTTCGAGGAGCGCATCAACCAGGTGATCTACGTGTCGGCCACGCCCGGGCCCTATGAGCTGGAGCGGGTGCCGGCGTCGCTGGTCGTGGAGCAGATCGTCCGGCCCACGGGCCTGCTGGACCCCGAGGTGGAGGTGCGGCCGATCAAGGGCCAGATCGACGACCTTTACGCGGAGATCCGGGAGCGGGTGAAGAAGAACCAGCGGGTGCTGGTGACCACCCTGACCAAGCGGATGGCCGAGGACCTGACCGAGTACCTGAAGGAGCTCGGTGTGAAGGTGCGCTACATGCACTCGGACGTGGAGACGATCGAGCGCATGCAGATCGTGCGCGACCTGCGCCTCGGCGTCTTCGACGTGCTGGTCGGCATCAACCTGCTGCGGGAGGGGCTGGACATCCCCGAGGTCTCCCTGGTGGCGATCCTGGACGCCGATAAGGAGGGCTTCCTGCGCGCGGAGCGGTCGTTGATCCAGACCATCGGTCGGGCCGCCCGGAACGCCGAGGGCAAGGTGATCATGTACGCCGACCGGATCACGCAGTCGATGCAGAAGGCCATCAACGAGACCAACCGCCGCCGGGCGATTCAGGAGGCTTACAACCGCAAGCACGGCATCGTGCCGAAGACGATCGTGAAGCCGGTGCGCGACGTGATCCAGGCGGTGAAGCCGGTCGAGGACGCCGCACCGATCAACCTGCTCGACACCCCGCCGCATGAGATCCCGAAGGTCGTGTCCAAGCTGCGCAAGGAGATGATGCAGGCGGCCAAGGAGCTGGATTTCGAGCGGGCGGCCGAGATTCGGGACATCATCTTCGAGCTGGAGAAGAAGCGGAGGTAGCGGCGACGGCGGTGTCGGTTTACAAGCAAATGGCGACTGGTTACGCGGGAATGGCGACCAACGTGCGCCAACTGGCGACTGGGGACCCCGGTTCCTTGGGCATTCTACCCAGGACCGGGGTTCGACCTGTCCATAAGGTGGGTGCGAATCGGTTGACAGCAAGCCCTCTTATCAACAGACCGAGTCCGTATCCCGAAAAATCGCTTTCCCGTTTGGCCCAGGCAAATCATTACCCGGCCGCTTCGTACGTCGACGACTTGGCTGGGTTCCACTTGGGGTCGCCGTGTTCGTCCCGCTCCAGTACGATAATTTTGGGATTGTCGAAGAGCATGTACTTGGTGCTTCTGCATCCAGCACGTTTGCGAGAAACTCGGCACAGGTCGCCAGTTCAGCATGGATGCGTCAGGGCAGTCGCCATTTGCTTATGAGTCGCCGTTGCGCGTAAACGGACGTCCCACTCGGTCGGGTTTTGAGAAGGGCTAGTCGCCGTTTGGGATCGGAACGGCGGTTTCCATGTTGAACACGGACGACTCTCCCCCTGGAAAGTGATTGTGGCCATTCTGTGGCTCTTGTATATGTTCATACCGGCATATGCGTGAGAGGAAAGGACCAGCCCCCGCTGTAGGGCTGGCCGTATTTGTGCGAGCTACTCTGCGGGGTCAACCTCGATCCGAACAGCAAGCCCGACCGCCAGGGCCAGTGCCCATCGCTCGGGGATCAACAGGTCAACCGACCATCCCTCCTCCAGCCGCTCATCTTTCTCCAGGCTCACATCGGCTGCCTGAGCAAGTTGGGCTGCCGTCGAACCCTTGCGCTCTCATGCCTGCCGGATCTGCTGTCCAATCACAGCGATGGCTTCCCTGGCAGCCAGGTGTGCCTGGAATACCGGAGAGCGGGCAGCCCTTTGCTCAATGAAGCGGTCCAGAAAATCCATTTCCTACTCCTTCCCAGTGGTGGTGCGCCATATTCTAGCAGTCTCGCCCGACTGCCTGGCCCAGTCGACCACCATCGTGCCCACAGACGGGGATTCGGCCACCCCACGAAGAACCCGGTGAGCTGTTCAGCAGTCAGGTCATGAACCGAAAGAGTGGACTCCACCATAGAAAGCACCCGCCAACGGCTGTTCATGGCCGCAGGATGCAGTCGCGAACCGCCGTCCACGTGAGCCGGTTGGATTCCCAGTACAGTTCTGCCTCCACCGCGGAGACCGGTACCCAGCGGCAGCCGTCGTGCTCCGTCAGGATAATCCCATCGGTGGCTTCTGGAACCTCCACCCAATACAGCTCCTTGCGGATGACCTGGTGCGGGAGGTCAAACTCCCACTGGCCGTCAATCCGGCGGAGATCCCCAACCTGTACCCGTAGGCCGGTCTCTTCCGAGATCTCTCTGATGCAAGCCTCGCCCGCGGTCTCCCCTTCGTAGATCCCTCCCGTGATCGGCTGCCAGAAACCAGCCGGAATCGCGGGGCTCGGCGGCTTGTGAAGGAGAAGCACGTCGTCCTCTCCGCCCTCCCTCCGTCGGACCACCCAGCATTCGATGCTCCACTGAATAGGTCTACCCGCCACCTGATGGACACCCCCGACCGTATCGACATTTCCCGCAGCTATACTTCAACCCGCGATTACGAAATGTACAGTGTACCGCACAGAATGAAAAGAGAACGTGCGCTCTGTCGAGTTGACATCCTGATCCCGGCGATGGTACGCTCAAACGTGAAGTGCATATTTGGGTTCGATCCACTAGGGGAGCCACATGGCTGAGAACAGGTCCGCCGAGACCTGGACCCTTAGCACCTGAACTGGGTAATGCCAGCGGAGGGAAGTGGATGGCCAGCTTGGAGTCTATGCGGCCGCTTCCACATCCTTCGTGGAGGCGGCCTTTCGTGTTCCGAAAGCCGGGCAGCCCAGCCGTCCCGCCGTAGAACCCAGAAGTTGCAGAAGGAAAGGTGTGATCCGCCGTGACCCAGCCACGCGCCCTGACCATCGCCGGCTCCGACTCGGGCGGCGGCGCCGGCATTCAGGCCGACCTGAAGACCTTCACCGCCCTCCGGTCCTACGGAACCTCCGTGATCACCTGCGTCACCGCGCAGAACACCCTGGGGGTGACCGGCGTCTACCCGCTCACCCCCGACCAGGTGGCTGCGCAGCTGGACGCCGTGCTCTCCGACATCGGCACCGACGCGGCCAAGACCGGCATGCTCTACGATACCGGCATCATCGCGGCGGTGGCCGACCGGGTGAAGCGGTACGGGATCCGCAACCTGGTGGTCGACCCGGTGATGATCGCCAAGGGCGGGCATCCCCTGCTGCTGCCCGAGGCACAGGCCGCGGTGCGGGAGCTGCTGCTGCCGCTGGCCCTGGTCGTGACGCCCAACCTGCCCGAGGCCGAGGCCCTCACCGGCCTGACCATCCGTACCCGTGCGGACATGGAAGCCGCCGGGCGCCTGCTCCTCCGGATGGGGGCGCGGGCGGCCGTGGTGAAGGGCGGTCACCTGGACGGAGAGCCGGCGGCCGACCTGCTGATCGCCGCCGACGGCAGCCGGCAGTGGCTGGAGGCCGAGCGGGTGGACAGCCGGCACACCCACGGGACGGGCTGCACCTTCAGCGCCGCCCTCACGGCCGGGCTGGCCAGGGGGCTGGAGCTGCCCGAGGCCGTGGGCCTGGCGAAGGACTTCATCACGCTGGCGATCCGGAAGGCGCCGGGGATCGGCGCCGGGCACGGGCCCACCAACCACCTGGCCTGGCTGGAGGAAGGGCGCAGGCTGCCGGGGGAGGAGGTGCGGCGATGACGGCTCTGCCTGAGAGGGTTCGGGAACGGCGCCCGCTGGTTCACGCCATCACCAACTACGTGAGCATGGACCTGGTGGCCCGGGGGCTCCTGGCGGCCGGCGCCCGCCCGGTGATGGCCCGGGACGGGTCGGAGGCAGCCCTGGTTGCCGCCGCGGCCGACGCCCTGGTGCTCAACCTGGGCACCTGGAGCCCCGACCTGCAGCAGGCGATGCTGAAGGCCGGGCAGGCGGCCGCCCGGCGCGGGATCCCGGTGGTGCTGGACCCGGTGGGGGCAGGCGGGATCCCGACCCGGACCCGGGCGGCGCTGGAGCTGTTGGAGCGGGTGAAGGTGACCGCCGTCCGGGGCAACGCCGGGGAGATCATGGCGCTGGCGGGCGATGAGGGGCTGGTGCGGGGGGTCGACGGACCGCAGGAGGGGCTCGGGCTCCGGCTGGAGCGTGCCGCCCGGGCCCTCGCCCGGCGCTTCGGCTGCGTCGTGGCCGTCACGGGAGCCCGGGACCTGGTGACCGACGGCCGGCGCATCTTCACGGTCTGTGCGGGTCACCCGCTCATGGCGCAGATCCCCGGGGCCGGTTGCCTGGCGACGGCGCTCGTGGCGGCATCGCTGGCCGCAGCGCTGCCCGTACACGGTGATACCGCTGCGGCCGCTGGGAGCGACGGTGCCCCGGCCGTCGACGCGGTGGCGGAGGCGCTCCTCTGGGCCGGCTGGGCCGGGGAGCAGGCGGCTTCGGCCGCGTCCGGCCCCGGCAGCTTCGCCGCCGCCTTCCTCGACCGGCTGGCGCAGGCCGGCCCGCTGCCGGCCGGACGGATCGCGCCGCCCCTTTCCGAGTTGCTGAGCCTGTACGTACTGGTCAGCGGCACCACGCCCGCTGAGGTGGTGGAGGCTGTCCTGCAGGCGGGGTGCCGGATGATCCAGTTCCGGGAGAAGCGGCTCTCCCTTCCGGCCCAGGTGGAGGCCGCACACCGGGTGCGGGAAGCTTGCCGGCGGCACGGGGCGCTCCTCCTGGTCAACGATCGGGTCGACCTGGCGCTGGCGGTCGGGGCCGACGGGGTCCACCTCGGACAGGACGATCTTCCGGTGGCCGTGGCCCGGCGGATCCTGGGACCGG
>Ga0134099_1000460_pt1 | contig 48179 bp, 46 predicted proteins | sample 10_taG_2_FD_105482 | JGI IMG/M metagenome (GOLD analysis project Ga0134099, IMG submission 105482) | Switchgrass degrading microbial communities from high solid loading bioreactors in New Hampshire, USA - 10_41_5_180_A2 metaG | ecosystem: Engineered > Bioreactor > Semi-continuous > Anaerobic >...
AAGTCTTCATCATATTGCTGGCGAATTTTGGACATGATTATATTCTCCTCTCGTATAACTCTATCTTATCATCATGTCCGAAATTGTAACATGGACCCGCGGAACCTTGTAACATCTTCACGGATGGACAGAATGGGTTTACTTGCAATGGGCCGAACTGCTTGGACAACTTGCAGCCGCTTTGCAAGAGTTGCCATAGCCGGAAGACGGCACGGGAAACCGGATGGTCTTGGAGGGGAGATGCCCCCAGGTGGTAGGGGGGGAGAAATCCTACCGGGGGTAGCGTAGCAATGCGTACCGGCAGCCACGCTCTTTCGGACGCGAAATTCAATGAAAGGGGGTCCTGCTATGAGAGGTCGTAAACCGATAAAAGCAGTAATGGCTGAATGCATTTATTTTGCAATGGGCCGAACTGCTAAAAGCAGTAATGGCGGAATGCATTTATTTATTTATTGGAGGAACCTATCTTATCTTTAATTGGAGGAACCTTTATAAATCTTTAATGGAGGAACCTCACATTTTTAACTTTAAATGATAATCACACATTCTTTGAACTTTCCAAGTTCAAAGCCTAATATAACCCTAATAAATTCTAATTTAACTCTAAATAAATATTCTATATATATCCGTACTTCCCTATATGGCAACCCTAAAAATCCCATAAGAGCAACCCTAAAAAAGCTATAGGGCAACCCTAAAAAAGCTATAGGGCAACCCTAAGCGGATTTTCCGTAATAAGCGGATTTTCCGTAAGCTGGTTTTTCCGTTTATGGGTTTTATAAGGCCACCACAAGCACTCATATCTTAATGTTTGAGGAATCGTCCTGGTCTCAGATAGACCTTTATCCATCTGTCAACCCTCTCAATTAATCTGAATCGTTCCAGAGCTTCCAAAGACGCACCAATTTTAGAGCGGTCGACCCTCACTGCCTTGCTTATTTCTGTCAGGGATGTTTCGCAGATATCCCATTTACGATTCCTGATGTATTCGGGATATTCCATTGGCTCGTAGAATTCTCCAGTCATGATTCCCTCAATTTCAGAGTAGATATCCAAGTCCTGCTTTGCCTCTGCTCTCAGGAATAGATAGATGGCCTTGGCTCCCAGAGGAAGGCTGGCCCATATCCCATTTTCAATGATGCAGGTATAGAAATAGATTGCTCCTCCATACTGTCTGGCCTTGTCCAGTATGGGTTTGCAGAAGAAGCCCACTCGGTAGATGTAGAAATGGCGGGGGCCATCTGTAACCTTTTCTTTTGTTAGCAGTCCGGCGTTCTCCAATTCCTTCAAGGCATTGCGGACGCTGTTCTCGCTCACTCCTGCAAAGCGGGCAATATTTTTCTGCGATATCTGGAAGGCTTCATCCTTCTCAAAATCGGCCTCACAGCAGAGCACCGGATAAACAGCCAGGGCCGCTTTCGATAAGCCTAGCTCTTGTATCACGCTTTTAGGAATAGCCCGGAAGCTATTCATATTTATATCCTCCTTGTCTATGAACTTCGCCTCTTTCGTAGCATTGTACCGCTGGTTGAACACCTCCTTTTGGAGTTGCTTTCTTTTTGCTTCCTGGTTCCTAATGTCCCGAATGACTTTCCCTTTTATGGATTTCATAATTTCGTCTCCCTTTCTGTCTCCCTATTTGAAATTGTTGCCGGGGAAGCGGGGAGACTTCGCTTGTCAGCCAGTTTGCAAGGCTGGCCTATCCCCGGCAAAAATTTTATTCTTCCTATTGCGTTTTTACGCTTCGGGCGATATAAAGCCTTAACCTTATTATACAGTCCTATTCATTTTCGCTTAAGGCTTTATACTATAAAACCATATATAACATTCGGGAGATTGGAGTACCTGATCTGATCGCAAACATTGCCGCTGCATCTGACGCAAGTTTCAAGTTCAAGCCCATAAAAGTGGCGGTTGATCCTCTGGGCAGAATCTACGTGACTGCTGACGGTATCTACGACGGTATCATGGAGTTTGACACCGATGGCCTGTTCAAGGGTTTTGTGGGGGCGCGGATCGGTGCCGAAGCCGCTGCTGCCGCTGCAAAGCTGAGCTACCCAGAAACTGCGACTGTCCTGGGAGACAAAAGTGATAGTGCAGCAGTCCGCGGGGGAGACGTTGCTGAGGTCTTGATCGGAATCAGGCCAAGCCAGACGGGGCTGCCGACACTTATTGATCCTGCCCGGCCCCTGCCGGTGTTGGGCGAGTATGATGTGGTGGTTGTGGGCGGCGGCACGGCCGGTGCGCCTGCGGCGATCGCAGCAGCTCGTCAGGGAGCCAGGACTCTGGTGATCGAATACCTTTACGGCCTCGGCGGCCTGGGAACGATCGGCCAAGTGAGCACATATTTCGGCGGATATACCAAGGGATTTACAGCTGAGATTGACAAGGGCGTGGAAGCGCTCGGCGGTATTGAGCCTTTGGAGGAAAAGTGCTGGAACATCGAAAGCAAAATGGAATGGTACCGAAGAGAACTGTTGGCTGCCGGGGCAGACATTTGGTTCCAGACAATGGGTATCGGTGCTGTGGCGGAAAACAACCGCGTCCGAGGCGTTGTCGTGGCCACACCGCACGGCCGCGGCGTGGTCTTGGCTGACGTGGTCATTGACGGGACTGGAAATGCAGATATTGCCATCGCGGCGGGTGCTGCTTACCGGTATACAGACGCCGAGCATGCGGCCATGCAGGGGGCGGCCGTCGCTTACCGGAATCTGCCGCCGGACACCAAATACTGGTTCGTCAACCTCGACTGGATGTTTATTGACGAAACGGACCTTATGAACGTGTGGCACGCACTCATTGTGGCCAAGCAGCGGTTCGCCGACAATTTTGACCTCAGTCAGTTGATCCAGACGCGGGAAAGGCGCACCGTTGTGGGCGATTATGAGATTTCGCCGGTGGACGTGATCACGGGCAAGCAGTTCTATGACACGATTGCTTTTGCCAAATCGAGCATCGATTCACATGGATTTTATGTTCACCCGCTGTTCATCATCAATCCGCCGGAACACCGCCAGTATCAGTCCAACATTCCGTACCGGGCTATCTTGCCGCAAGGGTTGGATGGGATCTTGGTGGTCGGCCTTGGAATCAGCGCCCATCGAGACGCCATCCCCGCACTGCGGATGCAGGCCGATGTGCAGAATCTCGGGTATGCGGCGGGTGTGGCGGCGGCCATGGCTGCCCAGACAGGGAGTTCCACCAGAGATATAGACATTCGGCAGCTGCAAAACCATCTGGTTGCCGTGGGGATTATCACAAACAGCGCCATCGTGTACAAGGACACCCCACCCAGCAACGCGGACGTTGTCAAGTATGCGCTGTCATCTTTCAAACTCAATTTGCGCAATTTACCGCTGGTCTTGGCAGCTGAACCGGATTTGGCCCTGGAGCTGCTGCGGGAAGGGTATGCATCTGGAACACTTGATCAGCGTACTCGAACCAGCTACGCCAAAATCATGGGCGCCCTGGGCGACCCGTCCGGGACAGATGATCTCATTGAGGCCGTCAACAGTTACAAGCAGTGGGATCAAGGCTGGGATTACCGTGTGTACGGTGTGTACGGTGATTGCCGCAGCGAACTGGACAGCCTGATCATGGCCTTAGGCTCCACCGGCAGCCAAAAAGGTCTGGAGGCTGTGATCAGCAAGGCCAAGCTTTTGGATGCTGACAGTGAATTTTCGCACCATCGGGCTGTGGCTGCCGCTCTTGAGGCCATTAATCACCCTGCAGGGGCACAGGCTTTGGCTGAACTTCTTTCGAAACCGGGTATGCGGGGCTATGCCGTCAAGAATCTTGCGGATGCGCAAAGATTGTACTTTATCGGCGATATCACGCATACGCTCCGCGAGTACTCGCTGCGCGAGTTGATCTTGGCTAAAGCGCTGTATACACTTGGTGATTACCACGGCATCGGCCGGGCCATTCTCGAGGAGTACGCTCAGGATCTGCGGGCTCTCTATGCAAGTCACGCCACGGCTGTATTGCGAGGTGACTGACAACAATGGAGCGGCTTTTGAAAGCTAGTCTGGAAGCAGTTTTACGATTGACTGGCGCGGCTGGCTCGCGCGGTCAGCCGCGCCAGTTACTGTTGAGGCTGTAGACTTTTCAGTCCAGCCAATTCAGCAAATTGCACTAAAAGAGAGGAAATTTCCACATTGGCATGGTAATATTCTACTGGAAGGTGGATTCCGGAAAGGGTGACAGTGGTGAAAGTTACGGTGAATGACGTGGCTAGAGAGGCCAATGTTTCACCAGCGACGGTATCGAGGGTCTTCAATAAGAACCCAAATATCTCGGAGGAAACCAGGGAACTGGTCTTGAAAACAGCTGCCAAGCTTGGGTACAAGCCAAGGGTGCGTAAAAGCGAGGGTAGGGAAAGTTCCAAAAAAAATATTGCAATCGTTTTCAATAATCGGTTGAGCAGCCTTACTGACGATCCTTTCTACGGCCAGGTGATTGCCGGGATTGAGCAGATCGTCAGCCACAAGAACTACAATCTCTTTTTTCGGACAGTCACTGGGCACTTGAACAGTGATTTGGAGCGTATCGAAACTCTGATCAGCGATGAGAAACTTGCAGGTATCATCCTGGCTGGCTATGAGATTGATGAGCAGCTGGTCAAGCAAATCAAAAAGAACAACCTCCCCCTCGTATTGGTGGACAGTAACTTGTACGACGAGAACGTGAACATGATCCTCAACGACAATACTACCGGGGCACGGGCGGCTGTCGATTATCTGATCACGCTCGGCCACCGACGCATTGCGTTTGTTGGAGGGCCGTTAAACCATACTTCCTTGGATGAGCGCTATATAGGGTATAAACAGGCTTTGCGCCGGGCCGGGATCAAGAAAAACGAGGAGTACATTACCTTCTGTAAACCGAGATTTGATGCCGAAGACGGATACCGGGCGACATTAGCCATGTTGAAAAGCTGCAATCCTATGCCGACAGCCATCTTCGCTGCCAACGACATGCTGGCGATTGGTGCCATGCGCGCTGTGTTCGAGTTAGGTCTTAGTATCCCCCACGATATTTCCGTCGTTGGTTTCGACGACATCAGCATGGCTCAGCATACGATTCCCCAGTTGACGACAGTGCGCATTCAAAAGCATGAGATGGGGATGATGGCTGCCAAACGGCTTCTGGAGTTGATTGACGAGCCTGAGGCAAAACCGATCAAGGTTATTGTAGGGGTAGAATTGGTGGTCAGAGATTCGGTGGCGGAAAGAAAAGACAATTCCACAGTCCAAGATGTGCTGCTGAAAACTGAAGCCCACGCCTGAAATTCAGGAATCCGGATTATCTTCCAGAAGGTATTTGACAATGCCCGGCACATGGGCGGCGCCAACTACGGCCACCACCCTTCTGCCGGGTGCTTTTTTTATGTTTTGGGCCAAAACATAGTCTCGTTCATCGATAAGCATGCTTTTCAGCTCTGGAAACTCTGTGCCGAACTTGTTTAGGATCGCTGCCAGGTTGTCCGGAGCTTTCATATTCTCCAAATCTGCCTCAGACAACCCGATTCCAGTCGTCAGCAGGCCGATGAGCCGGGCCAACAGCGCTGCTTTTTCCTTCAGGCTGATATTCTCCCAAATGCGATGAAAAACTGCCTGGATGTTGCAGTCTGCCAGGATGATCTGTGCACCGACGGCCTTGGCAGACTTGACTGCCTGCAGCAGGTCCTGGCCGGGCAGCAAGCCCCAATCCAGGGCAAGAAGCTTTTGCAGGGCGGCGATGATGGTGTTAAGCACGAGAAAGGGGAGATCCCCATCGGCAGGAACGGCATCTGCTTCGCTGGCGGACTCTGCCAAGGCGAGGATGCGCAGATCGTCGAGCTCAACGCATACGGTCTCGGGGCACTCGGTTTCAATGACGGCCTTGACCTGTTCCACACTGCGTTTGGACATATGGATTGTGCCGATCAGGGTTACCTGTTTGGCACCAACGTGCAGCCTGGTTATACATTCCTCCATGGCGTACCGCCTCTGTAATACTGTGTCCCTATGATCTATGCGGCGGCGAAGTGTTTTGCCACGCAATAGCGGCGGAAGCTGCCCCATAACAGTAGGGATTTTCCCAAATATGCAGAAATAGGATAGAACTGGGTCAGACAGTTGAGAAACGAGAAGGGGATGATTCCAATCACACTGGTTGCTCAGGGCCGCAGAATCGGCATCAGGAACATAACGGCGGCGGATGTGCCCACGTTTGTCAGGTGGTGGAATGACGGAAATCTGATGGCATCAGTCGGCTTCCGCAAAGGCCTGGGTGTGACTGAGGCACAGCTGGAGCAGCGTTTCGCCGGGGAAATCAACGATCCCGACCCACAAAGGAATTCCCGGAGGTATGTCATAGTCGATCTGGAAAACAACAGCAGGCCAATTGGCGAGCTGGCCTACGGGCAGCTGGATCTGGAGCAGGGGAAGTGCAGGGTCGGGATTAAGATCTGTGAACTGGATTACCAGGGTAAAGGATACGGCTCGGAAGCGATGACTGTTTTCCTAGAGTACCTGTTTGAACAGTTCAAGCTGAGAAAGATCGAGATAGACACTTTGGCGGACAACGTCCGGGCATACAACTTATACAAAAAACTTGGGTTTAAAGAGACTGGGATCGAAAAGGACTTCTGGACTGATCCGGACGGCAATTCTCATGATGTGATCTTCATGGAGATGGAAAACCCGGTGTTGGGCGGCGGTCGTTGATATGGCCAAGCATGTTAAGGAGGTTGATTTCATTGAAGCGCATCCCCGTGTTGCTGATTATTGCTGTGTGTGTTTTGCTAAGCGGCTGCATTCCGGGGGACGGCAGCCATACAGAAGAGAACCCTGCAGGGTTTTTCTGGGGTATCTGGCACGGATGGCTCGCTCCTATTTCACTCATTATCGGCATCTTCCGGGATGGAATCCGTGTGTATGAGACAGCCAACACCGGATGGTGGTATGACTTTGGCTTCTACATGGCCGTGATCAGCGGCTTTGGTGGATTATCCTTGTTCAGGAAGAAAAAATAACAGGGGATCAAGATGTATAAAATCATTATTACCAGAAAAGTACCTGGAATAGATGAAGCAGTGCGAAAACTGCCGCCGGACTGGGATGTATGGGTAAATCCCAGTGAGTATCCGTTAACCCGCGCCGAACTGATTGCCCGGGCCTGTGATGCCGACGGCATGCTGGTCTGCAACGACCGGATCGATGCCGAGCTGATGGCAGCCATGCCTCGGATGAAAGTGCTGAGCAACTACGGCGTAGGCCTCGACAATATTGACTTGGTAGCTGCGCAAAAGCGGGGGATCGTCGTGAAGAATCTGCCGGATGCAGTGACCTACAGCACTGCCGAGCTGGCAGTGGCTTTGATGCTGTCCTGTACCCGAAGGATCAACGAAGCTGATCAGCTGGTGCGCAGTGCCAACCCCTTCGCGTGGACACCGACGATTGTAATTGGCAGAAACCTGCGGGGTAAGACTTTAGGCATCATCGGCTTCGGCCGCATCGGCCAAACGGTTGCGGAAATGGCGCAGGCGTTTGAGATGCCAGTAATTTACTACAGCCGCAGCCGTAAACCGGAAGCGGAACGGCGCCTGGCAGCAGAGTACCGTCCGCTTGCCGATTTGCTGAAGGCCGCTGATGTTGTCTCGCTGCATGTGCCCGGTGGCGAAGCGACAAGGCATCTCTTGGGCTCTGAGCAGCTGAGGCTGATGAAGCCGGAGGCTATCTTGATTAATGTTTCGCGGGGTACCGTTGTCGACGAGGCGGCCTTGGCGGAAGCCCTGAGCTGCCGGCAAATAGCCGCAGCCGGCCTGGACGTTTATGAACACGAGCCTTTTGTCACCGAAAAGCTGGCCAAGCTGCCCAACGTCGTGCTTACGCCCCACATCGGCTGTTCCACTTGGGAAACCCGATTTGCCATGACAGCCAAGGCCGTGGCGCACATCTACGAAGTACTGGCAAATTGATCCGGATCCAAAACCGGGAGCGTTTTTTCCAAGGCTATCCGGTCCACAGATACTCGGCAGCTCAGCCCATAATACTGCACGCCTGCTCTCCGGGCGGCAGTAAAGGCAGCTGCAAATCGAGGATCGATGTGGGAGGCAGCGGTGATATAGGCAGCATCGCTGCGCTGGGCGACAAAGAGCACCGCTCCTTGGTACTCTCCGGACTGGGTTAATTCCGCCAGTGAATCCAAATGCCGGCGCCCCCGGAGAGTGACTGCATCGGGAAACAGGCCGACGCTGTTTTCCACTAGGGTGACACTTTTGACTTCCAACAGCATCCGTTCTGGGCCTCGTTGTAGCAGGAAGTCAAAGCGGTGGCGGCCGACAGGGTACTCGGCGCGGATGAGGGACCATGAGCTCAATTCCGGTATGGCCTTATTGGCGAGTGCTGCTTTGACCAGCGCATTGGGCAGCGCTGACACTAGGGATACGAGCCCGTTGTTTTCTGTTTCCACCAAGACTGCCGACCAACCCGTCTTGCGCCCCGGATTGGCCGCGGGCTGCAGCCAGACATGCCTGCCCGGCACCAACAGTTCCCGCAGCCTGCCCGGATCCGCCAGGTGAGCGTCAACATGCCCATTTCCCAGCCGGCAGCGAATCACAAACCGGTTCAACCTCTCCATAAAAACTGCTTCCACTAAGTCCTTCAAAGACAGACTCACCATCAGTTTTCCGCTCCTGTTTACCCTGCGTGAAGATCAAGGAATAATTATACTTGCATAGAAGAGATTGTAATATAACGGAAAAACCTCCAAGGAGGAATTGGTATGGCGCTTGTCGGTGGTTTTGTCGTTCCCCATCCTCCGTTGATCATACCACAGATCGGCAAAGGCCAGGAGCAGAAAATTCAAGCAACCGTCGATGCTTATCATGAGGTGGGCAGGTCGATTGCAGAACTCAAACCAGACACGATCGTGATCGTAAGTCCCCATGCAGTGGCCTACGCAGATTACATCCACATCTCTCCCGGCAGCAGCGCAAGGGGAGACTTCGCTATGTTCGGCAGCCCTCAGGTCACGATTAGAGTCGAGTACGACCAGGAATTTACCGGCCTGCTGGAACGCTTGAGCGAACAGGAGGGAATCCCGGCAGGGACTGAAGGGGAACGGGATCCCAGGCTAGATCACGGCAGTATGGTACCTCTTTACTTCATCAATCACTATTACCAAGATTACGAAGCAGTGCGGGTGTCCATTTCCGGGCTGCCGCTTGTCACGCATTTCCGTTTCGGCGGGCTGATCGCCCGGGCAGCGGAAGTGATTGGCAAACGGGTGGTGCTCGTCGCCAGCGGTGATCTGTCCCACAAGCTGACGGAGGACGGGCCATACGGGTTTGCTGAAGAAGGGCCTGTTTTCGACCAGAAAGTGACTGAAGCAATGCAGACAGGTGCTTTGAAGCAGCTTCTGGATTTCGGTGAGTCCTTCTGCAGCGCAGCTGCGGAATGCGGCTTAAGATCCTTCGTGATCCTGGCTGGAGCCCTGGAGAGCCAATTGGTGAAACCAAGGCTGCTGGCCTACGAAGGCCCTTTTGGCGTAGGTTATGCCGTTGCCGCTTTTCAAATCGAAGATACCGGCCGGAAGCAGGAAGACCGTGTGAGCACCGGCCAAAGCAGTGGAGAGGACGAATATGTCAAACTGGCGAGGATGTCGTTGGAGTATTACGTTAAAAACCGCCGCCTGCTGCCGCGGCCCGAGGGGCTCAGTGATGAGCTGCTGACCAGGCGGGCTGGTGTGTTTGTTTCACTGCACATTGGCGGCGAACTGCGGGGATGTATCGGGACGATCGCTCCCACTGCCGAATGCGTGGCCGATGAAATCATCCGCAATGCCGTGAGTGCCGGCATGGAAGATCCCCGTTTCCTACCTGTCACGGAAGATGAACTGCCTTTGTTGTCCTACAAGGTCGATGTACTGGGCGAGCCGGAGCCTGTGCGGGCCAAGGAACAGCTGGATCCCAAAAGGTATGGCGTGATCGTCAGCTCCGGCTTCAGGCGCGGGCTGCTCCTGCCTGACCTGGAAGGTGTCGACACAGTCGAAGAACAGCTCCGGATCGCCTGCCTGAAGGCGGGGATCGCCCCTCATGAACCGTACCAGATCTCCCGCTTTGAGGTGGTGCGCCATACGTGAACAAGCAAACATGTCCAATCTGCCCCCATCACTGCTGCCTTGAGCCCGGCCAGACTGGGTTGTGCCGCGCCCGGGGCAATGTGGGCGGCCAGATCGAAGCCGTCAATTACGGATTGATTACCTCTATGGCTCTGGATCCAATCGAGAAGAAGCCTTTGTACCATTTCCACCCGGGAAGCATGATCTTCTCCATCGGCAGTTTTGGCTGTAATCTGCGCTGCCCGTTTTGTCAGAACTGGGCAATTTCCACTCCCGGCAAAGACGAAGTGGACTGGCGGGAATTCGCACCCGAAGAAGTGGTGGATTTGGCCCTGCAGCTGCGGAACCGGGGTAATATCGGCATAGCCTACACCTACAATGAACCTCTGGTCGGGTATGAGTTTGTTTACGATTGCGCTGTGCTTGCCCGCAAACAGGGCTTGTACAATGTGCTCGTGAGCAACGGCTGCTGCTGCCGGGAGCCATTAGAGCGGCTGCTGCCGCTGATCGATGCCGTCAATTTCGATTTAAAAGCCTTCACCGGGCAGTTCTACCGGAAGATCGGCGGGGACCTGGAGACAGTCAAACAAGCGATTGCCTTGGCGGCGGAAACCACCCATGTGGAAGTGACTACGCTAATCATTCCGGGGGAGAATGACAGTGAAGCAGAGATAAGAGTTCTGGCCCAATGGCTGGCGGGTGTGCGGAGAGATATTCCCCTGCACCTGACTCGGTTTTTCCCGCAGTACAAGTACAGAGACCGGTGCGCGACTGATGTGCATGTGCTGCGGAAACTGGCGGAAACCGCCCGGGAGGAGCTTGACTATGTTTATTTGGGTAACTGCTGAATTAGGGAGGCAGCTGTGATGGATGCATATTTGATACAGGCAGCCAAAGAACTGCTCACAGGTTTTAGAGGCGGCACATATGCCTTCGGGACTGGTGTACTGGAACAGGCAGGGCCTATGGCCGCCGCTCTGGGACAAAATGTGCTGGTTGTAGGGAATGCGGCCCATACCAAAAGTGTCCTGGAGCGGGTGATCCAAAGCCTTCTTGCCCATGGGCTGCGGATCGATTCAGTACTGGGGGCAAGGCCGAACACACCGATCGAGGATGTCTGCCGGATCGCCGGCGCAATCCAGACAAAAAAACCAGATCTGGTTGCTGCGGTAGGCGGCGGCAGTACCATCGACGCGGTCAAGGCGGCAGCAGCGTCAGCCTGCCTGGGAGGGGAAATCGAACGTTTCTTCGGAACGGGTTTGGTTGGAGCGGAGCTTAAGAAAGCAGGCACCAGCTTTGTGCCGATACTCGCTGTGCAGACTGTTGCCGGTTCCGGTGCCCACCTGACGAAATACGCCAACGTCACTGATCCGGTCAAAGCACAGAAGAAACTGATTGTCGATGAGGTATTGGTTCCTGCCATGGCGGTGTTTGACTATGCAGTGACAGTAACCACCGGCCGCGAGACCACAGTGGACGGGATCCTGGACGGAATGAGCCACCTGGTGGAAGTATTCTTCGGCACGAGTCCATTGGATTCCACCAAGTACGCAGTAGTTGAGCGGTTGATTGAAGTGGGATTACCTCTCTTGCTGGAAGGCGCGGCGCGGGTGCTGGCTGATCCCGAAGATCTGGAAGGGCGGTCGGCCATCGGTCTGGCCACAGATCTTGGAGCCTACGCCATTATGATCGGCAGCACGAATGGCCCGCATCTGAACAGTTTTTCGTTAGTGGACATTGCCAGCCACGGCCGGGCCTGCGGCATCCTCAATCCGTACTATGCGGTTTTGTTTGCGGCTGCGGTTGACCGGCAGCTGCGGGTGCTGGGCAGGATCTTGGCCGGGCATGGATTGCTTGCGGGGGACCTGGCGAAGCTTTCCGCGCAAGACTTGGCCTTGGCGGTGGCTGAAGGGATGCAGCAGTTCCTGCATAAGCTCGGAGCTCCGGTTTCGTTGAAAGAACTCCCGGGTTTCAGCACCGAACACTTGGAACGGATGCTGACAGCGGCCAAGGATCCGCAGCTGAAGATGAAGCTGGAAAACATGCCCGTTCCTATTTTGCCGCAGCAGGTGGACAGCGCTGTTGGTTCAGTGTTGGAAGCAGCCAAAGAAGGTAACTTACGGCTGGTTCGCAGTCTTGGGGGCCGGCCCGAATGTGGACTTTAGCTGCAGCAGATGTTATAATAGACTTTAGTGATCACATTTGAATATTATAAAAAAGGACATAGGCATAATGGAACTTAATCAAAAGGAGCTTGATCCTCTGGAAGCAGAGGCTCCGGAAGAGGATCAAAGTACAATTAAAGCGCAAGCCGAGGTTGGGCCGTCTTCTGCAAGAAAAAAGGTTAAGCTTGCACTGGATGATGTTGAACCTGGAGACGATACCAACGACTACGGCCGGTACAGCCGCGTAAGCAAGGAACTGCCCCAAGGAGTCAGTTCCAAAATGCTCTACAAGGATGTAGTGCGCATCGCTTTGCCGGCATTCATTGAGTTCATCCTAACCCAGGCAACATCCATGGCCGACATGATCATGGTCGGTAGGCTGGGGCCGCAGGCGATTGCCGCAGTGGGGCTTACCACACAGCCGAAGTTTTTACTGATGACTATGTTCATGGCTTTGAATGTAGGGGCGACGGCGTTGATCGCTCGGGCGAAGGGTGCAGGCGACCGGGAACGGGCCAATTTGATTCTCCGCCAAGCGGTCCTGCTAACCGCGGCCCTATCGCTCATAGCAGCTGTTATCGGCTTTGTTTATTCCGAAGCATTGGTCAGGTTTATGGGTGCTGACGAAGAGCAGGTTTTGGCTGACGCCACGGTTTACTTACAGATCCAAATGGCCGGTTTTGTGTTCTTGGCACTGACCAGCACTTTTACAGCGGCACTTCGGGGTTCTGGCAACACCCTGATTGCCATGATCTACAATCTCATATCCAATGGGGTCAACGTGTGGTTCAACTATCTCCTCATCTACGGTAAGTTTGGCTTCCCGCGCTGGGAGGTTGCCGGGGCTTCGTTAGCGACGGTCATTGGGCAGACGGTTGCCTTTTTGCTCGCTTTGATTGTGGTCCTCTGCGGCCGGTTCTATGTGCATCTGCGGCTGCGGGCGGGCTTCAAACCTGATTATAAGGTTATCAAGAGCATGGTCTATATTGGTTTGCCAGCCATGTTCGAGCAGCTGCTGATGCGCGTCGGAGTCATTATCTATGTCAAAGCAGTGGCTGCGTTGGGAACACTGGCCTATGCGACGCACCAGATCGGGATGAACATCCAAGCACTGTCTTTTATGAATGGACAGGCGTTTAGTGTGTCGGCGACATCCTTGGTTGGGCAGAGCTTGGGGAAGAAACGGCCGGACATGGCCCAAGCCTATGCCAGGCGCACCAGGATCCTGGGCATGATCATTTCGATCGGCCTGGGAGTTGCCTTCTTTTTCTACGGGAAGCCAATTGTAGCCTGGTATTCCGATGATCCTGAAGTAATTGCCTTAGGCGCCAATATACTCAAACTGGTTGCCTTGACCCAGCCGCTGCAGTCTTCCCAGTTTATCCTCGCTGGTGCGCTGCGCGGAGCCGGCGATACTCAGAGTGTCGCGTTCATAACGCTGATAACTGTGCTGCTGATTAGGCCGGGCCTGGCGCTGCTCTTTATCCATAAATTGGGCTGGGGCTTGATGGGTGCTTGGTATGCGTTGGTGACGGATCAGATTGTCCGCTCAGCTTTAGTTCTGCTCCGGTACAATTCCGGCAAGTGGAAGAGCATCAGGGTGTAGGGAGCATGGCTGCAGCAATGATACGTTATCCCTGGTTTAATGAGTTGATCTACCGCATTGATAAGCTAGTCCACTGCCAGCCGTTGGTGATCATCGCCATTGACGGCAGCAGCGGCGCAGGCAAAACTGAACTGGCTGAACAGCTCCGGGAGCACTACGATGCAAATCTGTTCCATATGGATGATTTTTTCCTTCAGCCTCATCAAAGGACTGAAGCCAGGCTTGCGGAAATCGGCGGCAATGTGGATTATGAACGGTTCAAAGGTGAGGTCCTGGAAAGGATCGGTTTAACCAAGGGTTTTGCATACCAGAAATATGACTGCAGCCAGGGCAGGCTGACAGACTATGTATATGTTGAACCTAAACCAGTGAATATTGTTGAAGGCGTTTACAGCATGCATCCTACTTTGATTGGATCCTACCATTTTAAGGTTTTCCTGACGGTGTCAAGGGATCTTCAGCTGAAGCGGATCGGAATGCGCAGTGGGGAAGTGCTCCTTGAACGGTTCATCAAGGAGTGGATTCCAAAGGAACATGCATACTTTCGTCACTTTGGGGTGCAGGAGCAGGCGGATGTAGTGATTGATACTTCCAGATAAAAAACAAGAGCGGCTTGAACGACAAGCCGCTCTTGTTTTGAGTTTGTATAAGGCTAATCGAGGTTGATGGTGTACAGTCCGAAGAGGGAATGCCGGGGCAGTTCGAGGATCTCATGCACCCTATCCTCCATACAGCCCATTATACTTGGGTTTATAATTGAACGGGAAGTAGTCGTGGTATGGATAGATGGAAAACACTGTCAACTGCTTTTCGTTGAAAATGTGGTAAGTGGAATCTTTATGCCATTTGCGGCGGGCTGATCAGGCCTTTTCTTCGTAGTGGCTTGATATTCATTATTCCAGGAGAGATTTCCTGCGGGATATTGACTTTTACCTAACCACCTGCTATACTTTTGAATTGCCGGGCGAATAGCTCAGCTGGAAGAGCACCTGCGTCACATGCAGGGGGTCACAGGTTCGAGCCCTGTTTCGCCCACCAGCGGTAGTAGCTCAATTGGTAGAGCATCGCGTTGCCATCGCGAAGGTTGCGAGTTCGAGCCTCGTCTACCGCTCCAGTGCCGATGTAGCTCAGCAGGTAGAGCACTTCCATGGTAAGGAAGGGGTCACCGGTTCAAGTCCGGTCATCGGCTCCACTATTTGTGCGGAAGTGGCGGAATTGGCAGACGCGCAAGGTTGAGGGCCTTGTGAGAGCAATCTCGTAAGGGTTCAAGTCCCTTCTTCCGCACCACCTTTTGCATACGGAACCAGGCAGGAAACCCGCTCCAATGGAGGCGGGTTTAAAATGTGAACCACCAGTTGAATTGTCCAAACGGTTGTGGTATTCTGGCCGTAGGCTGAAACATCAATATGGAACCGTGGTGTAGCTGGCTAACACACCGGCCTGTCACGCCGGAGACCGCGGGTTCGAGCCCCGTCGGTTCCGCCATTTTTGCAAACCAAAAGGTGCTTTCCCATTAAGGAAAAGCACCTTTTTCCATAACTGCGGTGTTTATCTTTCACCGACAATTTGCAGTTCCGGTTGTAGTTCCACATCAAACTTGTCTTTGATCGTCTTCTGGATATGGGCAATCAAATCCAGCACATCTTGGGCAGTGGCACCGCCGGTGTTGACGATGAACCCGGCATGCTTGGTGGACACCTGTGCACCACCGATCCGGTATCCCTTAAGATGAGCCGCTTCAATCATCGGGCCGACATACCGCCCCGGCGGCCGCTTAAACGTGCTCCCAGCGCTGGGAAGATCCAGCGGCTGGCTTGCACGGCGGCGCTCCTGCAGCTCTTTCATTTGCGCCAGTATCTCAGCCTGATTTCCCGGCTGGAGTGCAAGGACTGCCTCGGCCACAATCACTTTTTCCGCTTGGACCCGGCTGTGGCGGTAACCGTAGCTGAACTCGGACTTGTTCCAAACTCCCACTGCATCCGCGGTTACCCAGGTTATTTCTTCAACCAGCGGCCCGATTTCGCCGCCGTAAGCACCAGCGTTCATGTAAATGGCCCCGCCGAGGCTGCCGGGAATGCCGACAGCGAATTCCAACCCCGACAGGCTGTGCTGTGCAGCCAGCTTGCTGAGGGAGCTGAACAGACAGCCGGCTGTAGCCCGGATTCTTGTCCCGGTGACCTCAGCCTGGGCGAAGTGCTCTGCCAGTTGAATAACGAGGCCGCGGATACCCTTGTCGGTAACCAGCAGATTGGACCCATAGCCAATGACTGTCACCGGCAGCTGATGTTCCCGGGCATACCGCAGAGCCTCCTGGATATCCGCGACGGAACGCGGCCTGCACAAAAGTTCCGCCGGGCCGCCTACCCCAAGCGATGTCAGGTGAGCCATGGGAAAGTTTTTCACAAATTCCACTGTCGCATGCTCCCTTCTTTTCCTCTCTTTCATATTATACGCCATCATGGCAAAAAAAGGCAGGTTTCTGCCTTTTTCGCCGTAATTTTCTTACTTAGCCGGCCTGTTTGCTTTAATAAACTCCGTGGGATGGGCATAATACTCCAGGACTTTTGCTTTGGGCCAAGCCTGCCCGTTGGTGCGGGGCCAGCCGTTCTGCGGAAGGTACTTGATCCGGATTTCAAAATGCAGGTGAGGTGAAAACTTATTGTTGGGCCCCCGGCCGACTGTGCCGATGATCTGGCGGCGCCCCACAATTTCGCCTTCTGACACCCATCTCTTTTCTAGATGGGCGTATTGGGACCAGACAATTCGGCCGTCGGGCAGGTGATGTTCGATCATGATGATGTTGCCCTGGGCGGAGTTGAAACCGGAAAAGCGGACGATACCGTGGGCCACACTGTAAACAGGTTGGCCCCAATCGGCCATAGGTGAGCCGTACATATTCCAGTCTTCACCAGGATGCCAGGTGCCGCTGTAGCTGCTCCAATCCAAAAATTTGTAGCCGGTCACACCCCAGCCTTTGCCTGTGCCGTTGCCCACAGGATAATCAAATCCGTCAGTGAGCGGCACATCTATTTCCGGGCCGGATGGAGGCGGCTGATCGGTGCCGGGGAGATCGGAACCCGACCCGGGCAGCGTGCCATCGGGAAGGAGAGAGAAGGCGCACCCAGTGAGGAGCAGTGCCGTCAAGATCACAACAGCGGCTGTCCACTGCCGCAGGTGGTGTTGCATATGCCACCCCTTCCTAACTAACATTAGTCAGCGATGCCTCAAACATACCATTAGAAGGCGTCCAGTGTCAATAATGGAGATTCTTGTCAGGGGAGAGGAAACTTGTCCGGGAAAAGAGAATAACTCTAGGTAAAGGAGGCGAGGTTGGACCGTGCGAATCGGTGTGGCGGCACTTATCCTTTTGTGTGTGATTGGAATCCTTACCCAAGCGGCGGCAGCTCAAGGAGCATTGCTGCCGGTAACGCCGGATCAGCCTTACCGGCAGAGCCTGCGCCTTGACTCGAACAGCAGCTACCGCGTCGCTTTTGATGTGAAAACCAGCCAGGCGAATGCCATTGTTTCCCTAACTGTTGAACTATATGACAGATGCGGGGAGCAGATCGGGAAAGCGCAGGTGCAGCGCGGGCTAGGTGTTCCCAACCGCTGGTACAATGTGGGTATTGAATTTTTTGTACCGGAAAACACTGCGGAAGCGTGTTTAGTCATCGGCACTGATCTGGAAGCAAGCTACTGGTGGGATGCGCTGAAAATCACGAAGCTGGAAGCCGGCTTGACGGCCGTTCGTCAGTTCTGGGAAGAGAAAATTGCCATGTACGGCCATGTGTACACTGGATTGGTGGTTGATGCCCGGGGCTTGGGCTTGGGGCGGGGCATGAGCCCGCGTATCTGGTCGGAGTCGGGGCAGCTGATCTACGGCGGCATGTCGGCCACCTATGATTTTCTGCAGAATGTAGGTTTGGTGAGCTATGGCAGTGAACTGACACCGGAACTGCTGCAGCGGATCGCGGTGGATCCGGAGTATCCGCTGGCAGTGCCTTTGGTTGTGAAAGCGGTCCGTGTGGTGGAACCGGCTCGGACGAGTGTCGTCATCAGTGATGAGGCGGCGGAGCAAGTCCTACGGGCACTGGCAGCCTACGACTTTTTGGCGCGTTTTGCCGTGATTTTCCTGATTGACTAGAGGTGCTCCCTATGAACACTGCGAGTTTAAGCTCAGTTGTCGGGCAGCTGGCTGGTTATTTGCAGTCCAAGCCCAGCGCCCATAGTTACCGGATCACCGTCGGGTTTGACGGATTTGTCGATCAGATTATCGAGGTGGTGGACAAACGCTATTCCGCTTCCAGTTACGAGCGCATGGAAACCATCGCCCAGTTTGGGGAGCGGATCGTGCGCAGCGCCGGCCTGAGCACGAACATCGAACTGGTGCCGAAGCTCGTCAAGATCGGGGGCAACGGCCCGATTATGGCCAACGCCCTGGCTGCTGCCGGCCAGCAGATCTCCTATTTGGGGGCCTTGGGAGTGCCGGAGATTGATCCCACCTTCAGTGAATTTGTCAAGCGGTGCAGGCATGTGGTGTCGTTTGCCAATCCCGGCCGGACTGATGCTCTGGAGTTTCTTGACGGTAAGATCCTCATGGGGAAGCTGACCACATTGGCCGAGATCACCTGGGAGAACTTGATAGCCAGGCTGGATCGGGAAATGCTGAAAGAACTGTTTACTGAAGCTGACTTGGTGGCCACCGTCAACTGGACCATGACACCATACATGAACGATTTGTGGGACAAGCTGTACCAGTTCCTGGAAGCTGAGGCGCCGGGCAGCCGCCCATTTCTGTTCGTGGACTTATGCGATCCAGAGAAGCGCAGCGCCGAGGACATCCGCCGCGCCATGGCGTCTCTGGAGAGGTTTTCTCGGTTTTACCGTGTCGTTTTGGGGCTTAATCTCAAGGAAGCGGCGGAAGTAGCCAAGGCCATGGGGATCAGGCTGTCTCAGGCGGTGGAAACTATACCTTTGGCCGAGATTACCCAGAGACTGAGCGGGCGTTTGCAGCTGTGGGGTGTGGTTGTTCACGCAGTCAAAGCGTGTGCCGCTGTGTGCAGTGAAGAGTCGGCCGAGGTTACCGGCCCATACTGTGAAAGACCTAAATTGACCACCGGTGCCGGTGATAACTTCAATGCCGGATTCTGCCTTGGCCTGCTCCTTGGCCTGCCTTTGCCGGAGGTTCTGGCCCTGGCATCGGCCAGCTCTGGGTTTTACGTCCGCCACGGGTACAGCCCAAATTTTATCGACTTGCAGGAGTTTGTGGTTTTATGGCAAACTAATATCGGAAGAAGCTTTTAGAAGCTTCTATAATAAAAGTTGAGGAGAGATGAGATGAGTAAAGCAGAGTTGAATAGAGTTGAGTTGAGCAGAGCTGAGCAGGCATATGGGTTCTTCGGAGAGTTCGGAGGGCAGTATGTCCCAGAGGCACTGAAGCAGGCTTTGGATTACTTGGCGGAAGCCTATGCCCAAGCCAAAGCCGACCCTGGATTCCAGGAGGAATTGGACTACTATCTCAAGCACTATGTCGGCCGCCCCAGCCCGTTGTACCATGCCCGCCGCTTAAGCGAGAACCTAGGCGGCGCCCAGATTTACCTCAAACGCGAAGATCTGAACCATACCGGCGCCCACAAAATCAACAACGTAATCGGCCAAGCCCTGTTGGCCAGGCGCATGGGCATCAAACGCGTTATTGCCGAAACAGGGGCAGGGCAGCACGGAGTTGCCACAGCGACAGTGTGTGCACTGTTCGGCATGGACTGTGTGGTCTACATGGGTGAAGAAGACACGCGGCGCCAAGCCTTGAACGTGTTCCGCATGGAGCTCTTGGGGGCCAAGGTTGTTCCTGTGAAATTCGGCAACCGCACCTTGAAAGAAGCAGTTGACGCAGCTCTCGAAGATTATGCCCAGAATTACCGCAGCACGTTCTACATGCTGGGTTCTGCCGTAGGGCCATATCCGTATCCCGACATCGTGCGCGATTTTCAGTCGGTGATTGGGGAAGAGGCCAAGGCCCAATCCATGGAACAGTTCGGCCGCTATCCTGATTATCTGATCGCTTGTGTTGGTGGCGGGAGCAACGCCATTGGCTTGTTTGCCCCATTCTACAATGATAAAGAAGTGAAGTTTATCGGTGTGGAACCCGGCGGCAGAGGCAGCCGGCCCGGGGATAACGCGGCAGCGATCACTTATGGTGTCCCCGCAGTGATTCACGGTTTCCGCTGTTATGCCATCATGGATGAAAACGGAGAACCTGCGACCACCCACTCAGTGGCCGCAGGCCTGGATTATCCAGGGGTGGGCCCTGAACACAGTTTCTACCATGCAACCGGGCGGGCTCAGTATGTCACCGTGTCTGACCAGGAAGCCTTGGATGCGTTCAAGGTGCTGTCCCAGACCGAGGGTATCATCCCTGCATTGGAAAGTGCCCACGCAGTGGCTTACGCCATCAAGCTAGCCCCACAACTACCGCGGGATCAAATCATCGTGGTCAATCTCTCGGGGCGAGGCGACAAGGATGCCCTGCAGGTTTATGAAATGATCAAGAACAAAAAACTGCTTCCCTGAAAAAACAGGGAAGCCTTGACTGACTAGTTTCGGAGGGAAGGAGACGAAGCCATTGCTCGACAAAACCAAACGCAGAATCATCAGTTTGGGCTTGTTGGTTGTCGTGGCCTTGCTGGCGGTATACTTCTGGCAGTCGATACCGGGGACCATTCCCGATGGAGTGTACACAGCCACAGCCCAAGGCTTCAACGGGCCGCTGACAGTCGCCGTGACCATTGCCGAGGGCAAAATCGCCGCGATCGAGGTTGTGGAGCACAATGATACTCCCTTTGTGGCAGCCGGAGCGATTTCCAAGATCATACCGGCGATCATCGAAGCCCAAAGTCCTGATGTAGACGTTGTAAGCCAGGCCACATTCACCAGTACAGCGATTAAAGAGGCAGTCAGACAAGTGCTGACCCAGAACAGATAACAGCTGCAGGTAAGCTTCTGACTATCCCGGGCGCGGTGTGGTTAAACTATCTTAAAAAGGTTTAAGGAGGGACACCGTGCCGAGCAAGGCGCAGATGAGGCTGGTCGGACAGACGTGCAGCGAATACGAACGGGAGGCAGCAGCGGCGGAGCGCAGCTGCGCATCCTGTCGACACTGGGTTGATGAGCAATCCATGTGTGAGCTTGATATCTTCATTGAGCAATTGACAAGTCTGGATCAAACATAAAAAGCGGTGTAAGGCCGCTTTTTGTATCTAATGCAGTTGGAAGGGGAGATAGGTGTGCGCCGGTTGGGCGAAATCGTTAAAATAGAAGACAATCAGGCCTGGGTCAAGTTCACCAATCCCACCGCAGCCTGCGGCAGCTGCCGCGGGTGCCTCCGCCTGACGATGAAGGAACAGACTGAGGACCGTGTGTTTAAATTCCCTCTGACGATCCAGGCTGGTGTTGGCGATACAGTGATGATTGAGTATCCCGAAAAAGGAATTGTTCAGACGATGCTGGCCTTGTACGGCCTGCCTGTCCTCGGCTTGTTTCTGGGCTACTTTCTGACCCGGTATTTCACCGGTGATGAAGCAACATCGGCCTTGGCAGCACTGGGCGGCCTGCTGGTGTTCGGAGCCCTGGGCCGGCCTGCAGCCCGTATGATCGACGCCAAAGTCGGGCAGCCGAAGATTGTCGCTACAACCTGCCGGCCTCAATGACTTGATTGCGGTTACTGTTGGAACAGGCGTTTTAAGCTGCTGATCCGGGAAGTGGCACCAATAAGCAGATAGTCAGCGAGGGTGAGGGCTGTCATCGCCTCAACCACCACGACAGCCCGGGGGACGATCACCGGGTCGTGGCGGCCGGTGACAGCCACTTCCACATTTGTTTTGGCTGTGGTGACTGTCAGCTGCTTTTGCCCGATGCTCGGGGTTGGTTTGAAATATGCCCGCAGCGTGATGGGTGATCCATCGCTGATCCCGCCGAGGATGCCGCCGGCATGGTTGGAGAGCTTGGCCAGGCTGCCGTCTGCTTCGTAACGCAGCCAGTCGTTATGCTCACTGCCGCGCATCTGGGCAGATTGCACACCGCTGCCGATTTCCACCGCCTTGACTGCGCCGATGGAGAAAACCGCTTTGGCGAGCATGGCATCGAGTTTTTCGAAAACGGGTTCGCCAATGCCAGCCGGCAGACCGGTGACCAGGCATTCAACAACCCCGCCGACAGAGTCTTTTTCCGCAGCCAGCTGGTCCAAAAATCCAGCGGCTCGAGCGGCCGCATCGGCATCTGGCATGGCCAGTGGATTGGCTGCAGCCGCCTCAGGATCAAAGCGAGCTGGATCAATGGTGATGGGGCCAATGGCATAAGTATAAGCTGTTATATCAATCTGAAACTCAGCCAGCAGTTGTTTGGCGACAGCCCCGGCCGCCACCCGGGCGGCAGTCTCCCGCCCAGACGCACGGCCGCCGCCGCGGTAGTCGCGGACACCGAACTTCTCCTCATAGGTATAATCCGCATGCCCCGGGCGGAATACGGCTGCCAGGTGGCTGTAGTCACCGGACTTGGGATCTTGGTTGGGAATCAGGATCGCTATCGGAGTCCCAGTAGTGTAACCTTGAAACACACCGGACAAGATCTGCGCTTGATCAGCTTCCCTGCGGGGGGAGGCGTAAGGTGAGCGTCCCGGCCTGCGCCGGTCGAGATCGCGCTGGATCATTTCCGGATCAAGCCTGACGCCGGCAGGGCACCCGTCGATCACGGCGCCGATGCACGGGCCGTGGGATTCGCCCCAGGTTGTCACCGTAAAACGTTTGCCAAAAATGGAACCGGACATGGTTGTACCTCCCTGAATTGTTAGTATGATCCTACAATAAAAACAGCAGGCGTGCAAGTGAAAAGCACTTGACGAAAAAGGACACACTGGGTATAATAAAATTTGTCATGGCGGCGTAGCTCAGCTGGTCAGAGCATGCGGTTCATACCCGCAGTGTCGCTGGTTCGAATCCAGCCGCCGCTACCAGATTTTGGCACAAACCCTGGAATTGTACAGGGTTTTATTTTTTTCAGCATAGCTGGTTCGACAGCGAACTGTCCCCAGGTGTGATATATTATCCACACTATATCCATACGGGGGATGGTTGGGTTGAAGCATGAGTACCGAGTAGTGCCGTTGGAAGTGCAGCAGCGGAGCAGAGCCCGCACAAGGCAGGTGGCGGTCGGGCTGAATATACCCGTATTGACCATTTTGATCGGTTTCTTTGTTGCCCGTGCTCTGATGTTGGACGAGCTTTTACCATTTGGCCCGGCGTTCATCGCTGCGGTCTACCGCGGCCCAAAGCCCCGGCCAGGATGGGCGCTGCTGGGAGTTGCGGCTGGATATGCTTCATTGGTGGCCGGCTCAATAATCTTCAACCCGTCGGGGATCGTGCTGCCGATCTACCCGTATTATGCCGCCACGCTTCTGGTCTGGCTGGCGGGAGGCAATCGCAAACTGCGGCGAAAGGACAGCTATTGGGCTTTCTGGCTTTGTGCCAGTTTTCTTGGGGTGAAGGCGCCTGTGACCATCCGCATGCTCGGCAGTGCATATCCCATGATCTGGCTGGCAGCCGCCAGTGAAGCTGTCATTGCTGTCGCCGCCTACAGCATGTTTTCGACCTTTGCTCACAAAAAGCGCCGGTACGCTTTGGATGTGAAAGAGTTTCAGATCGGGCTGCTCTTGGCGGCTGTTTTTTTAGGTGCGGACTTAGTGATCTACCAGTTCCCGCTGCGGATCTTGATCATGTTCTATCTTGTCTTAGCAGCGGCGCGGATCGGCCAGGCTGGGCTCGCCCTGATGATCGGCCCCCTCTTTACCTTAATTGCGCTTTTGGTCAAAATGCCGGCGGAGCTGGCGGTCATGGTGGTAGTGGTGGCAGTGATCGCCGGCTTTCTGGCCCAGCTGCCCTTTGGGCTGCTGATTGCCGGCCCAGCCGGGTATTTCCTGACTTATGGCATTCCGGTTGTGCCTGAGACAGTCAAGTATCTGCTCATGCCTGTTGTGGCGGCTTGCATGGTCTATCTCACCCCTGGGCAGCGGCTGCGGCAGCTGGAGCGGCTGCTGCCCGGGACGAAAAAACATGCTCTCCGGCAGGCTTCCCATGCAGCCCGGGCTCAGGAAATACTGGAAGCGCGGGTGGATCAGTTTTCCCAGGTTTTTCAGGAACTGGCGGCAGTCTTGGAGGAAAGCTCATTTGTCTCTCAGCAGTTGGAAAACATGGCCCAGATCATTGACCAGTTACGGACAGAACTGAGCACACAGGTCGAATTTGCTGAAGCGATCGAGGACAAACTCTGGCAAAACTTAGACTCCGATAACCTGAAGGAGCTGACGGTGCTGCACCACAACGGCAGCTTCCTGATATCTGGCCGATGCTACAGCCCATGCGGTTCCTTCTGGTGCGACGAGGTTGCCAAGGAATGCAGTGCCCTTTTGGGCGGCAGCTTCGCCGTAACCCGGCGCCGCTGCCTGGTCTTGCGGCAGTGTGGGTTTGACATTTCCACCAAAGCAAGGTATGTTGTAGATGTGAAGACTGCCAAGATCGCCCAGGGCAGGGTGTCGGGGGACAACAACGCCATCTTTGCCTTGTCCGCCAACCGGATTGGGCTGTTGATCAGCGATGGCATGGGCACCGGCGAACGGGCAGCGAGCTACAGCCTGGCAACTGTCAAACTTTTAGAAAAGATGATCCGGGTCGGCTATGATCCCGGCCTGGCGGTGAGGGTAATCAACCAGGTTTTACTCGCGCGGAGCATGACCGACAGTTTTGCCACGATCGATTTTGTAATTGTGGATCTGGAAACCGGCCAGCTGGAGTTTCTCAAAATTGGGGCAGCTGCCAGTTTCATCAAGCGGGGGCGGGATGTGGAAGTGATCCAAAACCATGCCCTGCCCGTAGGCATTCTTAATCATGTGGAAGTCGAACCTGAGCGGCGGCTGCTTTACGAGGGCGACTATCTAATCATGGTCACCGACGGCGTGCTGGAGTTTCAAGGCCAGGTGGTCAACAAAGAGCAGTGGCTGTGCAATATTCTCCGGCGCATCGACGATAAGCTGGGCTGCCAGGAACTGGCCAACCAGCTGCTGCTGCAGAGCATAGAGGCAGCCGGCGGCGGGGTGGTCGACGACATGATGGTGCTGGTGGCCAAACTGGTGCGGAACGATCCGGAAATCCATCCTTACCAAAGGAGTCAGAATGTGTGAGTGCCGATCTGCTGACCGAATTTGTGGCGAATATCAAGGCTCGCGGGCTGCTCGAAACCGGTGACAAAGTACTGGCGGCAGTCAGCAGCGGGCCTGATTCCATGGCTCTGCTCCATCTGCTCTGGCGGGCGCAGGTTGCGCCGATCGGTGTCTTTCACCTCAATCACCAACTGCGGCCTGAAGCTGAGCAGGAAGCGGAATTTGTCGATGCCTACGTCCGGCAGCTCGGCCTGCCTGTATATGTGTACGCCCATGATGTCGCTCATTACGCCGCCGTAAACCGGATGTCTGTGGAAACGGCAGCCCGGGAAGTGCGGTACCGTTTGCTGCGGGAGTGCATGGAAAAACATGGATATACCAAGATAGCCTTGGGGCATCATAAGGATGATCAGGCTGAAACCGTCCTATTACACCTGATCCGCGGCAGCGGCCTGCCGGGGCTGGCGGGCATGAAACCCCGGAGGGATTGCTTTATCCGTCCGCTGCTGCCGTTTACCAAAGCACAGATCCTTGAGTACTGCCGTACCTTCGAGCTTGCATACCACCAGGACCGAACTAATTTCAGCCCGGAATATGAACGCAACAGACTGCGGCTCGAACTGATTCCACTGATTGAGAGCGAGTACAACCCGCAGTTCCGCAGCAACCTGGTTCAGCTGGCAGAGATTGTCAGTGCCGAAGATCAAGAGCTGGCACACCAGGTGCAGCAGCTGCTCCCGGGCCTTGTATACCGGAAGTACGGAGTGCCGCATCTTAAGCGTGCGGAATTTGGCTGCTTATCCCTTGCTTTTCAGCGCCGGGTGCTGCAGAGCATAATTGCCGAAGCGCGGCAAAGCGCCCAATGGGCTCCGTTCGAACAGATCGAGACCCTGCGGGAGTTGATTTTGCATAATGACAGCTTCACTTACCCGATGCCCTTATTAACCGTGACCGGTGAAGCGAATACTATAGTATTCGGCCGTCCGGAAATCCCCGATTGGGAACCGGGGATCCTGCCGGTGCCGGGTTCGGTGGCGGCAGGTGTGTATCAGATCCGCACTGAGGTTGCGAGAAAAGGCAAAGAGCATACGTTTAGCGGAGAAGGCGAAGATTTCGCCCTGGATCAGCTGCGCCTGCCCCTGATCTACCGAAAACGCAAACCCGGTGATGTGATGCAGGTATTCGGCCAGACAGGCAAGAAGAAAGTCAAAGACCTTATGATCGATGCGAAAATCCCCCGTTATCTGCGGGATCACCTGCCGATCATCTGTGATCAAGAGGATGTCCTTTGGGTGTGCGGTGTCAGAAGAAGCGAAAAAGGGCGGGTTACCCCTGATACTGACGAAATTCTGCGTATAATATTGGAGGCGTAGAATCACCCACATTGCTATTGTGGTACACCTGTGTTATAATAACTAAACATGGGTGGATCACTGCACTTATGTCAAATCTACTTGAGTTTATTGCTGTAGTGGACCGTGTTTTGGAAAGGAGGTTGCATTTTGCAAAGATTTCTGAGACAAATCAGCCTTTATTTGCTGATTACCATCATTCTCGTGATGGTGATCCAAGGCATGTACCAATCGGTTGATCCGATCCAGGAGCTGACGTATACTCAGCTGACTGAGCTGATTATGAATAGACAGGTAAAGAAAGCGGTGTTAATCGGTGAGCAGGGGATAGAGGGCACCCTAGTGGACGGGACAAAGTTCCAGTCCATGGTCCCAGCCGGTAAAATGGCCGATATCAGCGACCTGCTCATAGAACAGAATGTCATTGTCGAGGCACAGATGCCGCAGGGTACTTCCTGGTGGGTGGCACTGCTGCCGAACATCATCACTTTGGTGGTCTTTGTCGGAATCTGGCTGTTTGTCCTTAATCAAATGCAGGGCAGCAACAATAAAGCCATCTCGTTCGGCAAGAGCCGGGCCCGCCTTCATACCGACGAGAAAGGGCGGGTGACCTTCAATGATGTGGCCGGGGTGGACGAGGCCAAGCAAGAGCTTGTGGAGATTGTGGAATTTCTCAAGCATCCCAAGAAATTTGCGGATTTGGGAGCCAAGATTCCTAAGGGCATTCTGCTGGTCGGGCCTCCCGGGACAGGCAAAACCCTGCTGGCCAGGGCCGTCGCCGGCGAAGCTGGTGTGCCGTTTTTCAGCATCAGCGGTTCCGAATTTGTGGAGATGTTCGTGGGTGTCGGCGCTTCCCGCGTGCGGGACTTGTTCGATACCGCCAAGAAAAATGCGCCTTGCTTGGTGTTCATCGATGAGCTTGATGCCGTAGGCCGGCAGAGAGGCGCTGGGCTGGGCGGCGGCCACGACGAGCGGGAGCAAACCTTGAACCAGCTCTTGGTGGAAATGGATGGGTTTGAGACTAACTCCGGCATCATCGTCATGGCGGCAACCAACCGCCCGGATGTTTTGGATCCGGCGCTGCTGCGCCCAGGCCGGTTTGACCGCAAAGTGGTTGTGGAACGGCCGGATCTGGTCGGCCGGGAGGAAATCCTGAGGATTCATGCCCGCAACAAGCCGCTGCAGGGCGTTGATCTCAAAGTGCTGGCTAAAAGGACTCCTGGATTTGCCGGGGCTGACCTGGAGAGCCTGCTGAATGAGGCGGCTATCCTGGCTGCCCGCAAGGGCGCGAAAAAAATCACCATGCTGGAATGCGAAGAGGCGATCGACCGGGTGATTATGGGCCCGGAAAAGAAGAAGCGCGTCCTTACCCAGGAAGACGTGGAGGTCTTCGCCTACCACGAGGCTGGGCACGCCGTGGTGTCCTATTACCTGCCTGATTCTGATCCCGTGCACAAAGTCAGCATCATTGGGCGGGGCCAGGCGGCCGGTTATACCATGTACCTGCCGGAAACAGAACGTTACGTCATGACCAAGTCGAAACTCTTGACCGAGCTTACCAGCATGCTTGGCGGGCGCGCGGCAGAGATCCTTGCATTTAACGAAGCAAGCACCGGTGCCCAAAATGATCTGGAACGTAGTACAAAGATTGCACGTAAGATGGTAATGGAATGGGGAATGAGTGATAAACTGGGGCCGCTGACCTTCGGCAACCCCGGCGGCGAAGAGCTGGTGTTCCTGGGCAGAGATATCTCCCGGGACCGCAATTTCAGCGAACAGATAGCCGCGGCTATTGACAGTGAAGTAAGGAGCATCATCGAAGGCTGTTACCAGAAAGCCCTGGATATCCTTACGGAGCATCGGGATCGCCTTGACGCCCTGGTTGCAGTGCTGAAAGAAAAAGAAACAATCACCAGGGAAGAGTTTGAAGCGATCATGGAAGGCAGAGATCTGCCCGAGAAGGCTACTGGAGTGCCGGAGCAGGTTGCGGCAGCGGTCAAGGAAGAAGAGCAGAAGCAGCGAGAGCCGATGATCAAGACAAAACAGGAACCAGTAGTCGGTGTCGAGTGACTAAGTTCCCAGCCCGAAGTGCACAAGGGCTGGGGGCTTACATATGATGTCATGAAGGGTAATCTCAAGGAGGTAGTGCTGTGTCGGACAAAATAGTATTGAAGAACATGGTCTTTTATGGATATCATGGTGCTTTTGCCGTGGAAAAGGAATTGGGTCAGAAAATCGCCGTTGATCTGGAAGTCTACACGGATCTGCAGAACCTCCATGACGACACCGAGCTGTCTTTCAACTACGTAGACGCCTACACCATCGTCAAAGAGATCGTGGAAGAGCAGGAGTTTAACCTGGTGGAGACACTGGCGGAAACCATTGCTGAAAACATCTTATCTTCATATGATGTGGAGAAGGTAGTGGTGCGCGTCCGCAAGAGCCAGGTCCCGGTGGGAGGGTATGTGGATTATCTGGAAATTGAGATTGAACGTCCGCGCAGAACCTCCGCTGTTGAGCATTTCCCGGAAGACCAGGCCTAGAAACAGGCAAGTTGGACAGAAAAAAGCCCAGGCGAGATGGGTCAGCCGCTCGTCCTGGGCTTGATTTGTTTCTACACTTTACTGCACAACTTCCTCCGTGGCCAGCGAAGCTCCGGCGACTGCTTCCGCCAGATTGTTGGCATGGTCAGCGATGCGTTCCAAGGTGCTGATCACGTCCAGGAAGAGGACGCCCGCTTCGGGATGGCACTTGCCTTCGTTCAAGCGCTTGATGTGGGTTTCACGGTAGAGTTTCTCCAGGTTGTCTATTTCATCGTCTTCTCGAAGCAGGTTTTGGGCATCTTCAACCCGTTCGGTGCGGAGGACTTCGATTGCTCTGGTGTAAACCGATTCCACTTTGCTGTACATGGTGTTCAACTCTTCCACGGCCATCTCACTGAAATTGATATTATGCTGAATCCGTTCCTGGGCTAGTTCAGCTATGTTCGTGGACAAGTCTCCTACCCGTTCCACGTCGTGGACCGAATGGAGCAGATTGGTGATTTTCTTGTGCTGCTTCAGTGTCCACGGGTTACCCGAGGCTTCAGTCAGGTAGACAATGATCTCTTTTTCCAGCAGGTTGATAGTCTGTTCTTTTAGCAGCACACTGTCGACAAACCGCTGATCCGCTTTCATAAAGGCTTGGAATGATTCCCTGAGCATTTGCATGGAAATGTCACACATGCGCAGGGCCTCTTGGGTGGCGGCGATCAAAGCGGCAGGCGTATGCAAGATGTTCCGGTCCAGATACTGGGGTTTGACACCCGGGCCGAAAACCTCACCGGGAACGATCAATTCAATAATGCGGACATATTGGCTGATAAACGGGTAGAAGATCAGGGTGTTAACCACGTTGAAGATGGTATGGGCATTGGCCAACTGCCGGGCAACGGTTGTACCAGAATGGGTAACCACCCAAATGAAAGGTTTGAGCAGAATCAAGAAAATGATTACACCAGCGATCTTGAAGACTACGTGGGAAACGGCAGCCCGTTTGGCTGCCACATTGGTGCCGAGCGAGGCCAGTAAGGCGGTAATGCAGGTTCCAATATTGGCACCAAATATGAGGGCGATACCGGAAGGTATATCAATCAAACCCTGCAGGCTCAAGGCAATGATCAAGCTGGTTGTAGCACTGCTGCTTTGAATGATCGCCGTAAACAGAGTTCCGGCAATGACTCCCAAAACAGGGTTGCGGCCGAAGTTAACCAGCATGTTGACAAAAGGCTGGTATTCTTTCAGGGGGCTGATGCTGTCGCTCATGATGTGCATGCCGAAAAACAACATGCCAAGGCCTAAAAGCGCAAGCCCGATTGACTGTACCCACTTCTTGCGGCTGAGGAAATTAACAATCGCTCCTATGCCAATCAGAGGAAGAGCGAAGTTGCTGATGTCAAAGGCTACAATCTGAGCGGTAACCGTGGTTCCGATGGCTGCGCCCATGATCGTGCCCACCGCCTGGGTAAGGTTCATCAAGCCTGCATTTACAAAACCGACCACCATCACCGTTGTGGAACTGCTCGATTGGATGAGCATCGTAGTCAAGGTGCCGGTGAGGATGGCAATGATGGGGCGGGAAGTGAACAGCTCCAAGATTCTTTTCATCCTGTCTCCTGCGGCGTTTTGGAGGCCTTCAGACATCTTGGCCATCCCAAAAAGAAAAAGGCCAAGGCCTCCTACTAAACCAAAGACTATTTCCAGGCTCATGAATCTACCTCGCTTCCTCGACGAATCTAAATATAGATTCGGTAAGTTCCCCTTAATTCCTGCAAAATCCTAGGAAGTATGTGCTAAGTCGGTGCTATGGAACTGTTAACAAATTAGCTAATCGAGTTCGCGAAGTTCTCTGCGGTAGGCTTTGCCCAGCGAAGCCAGACCCCGTTTCTTAGCTGCAGGGTCAAGTTTTTTGGTTTGTGCGAGGGCAATCATGGCCTCCTTGATCATTTTCAGTTTTTCCTGTTTGGTCACGGCCGTACCTCCTGTTGACGGTGTTTTCATCAATATCAGTATGTGCCGGCCAGTCCACTTTTATGCCAAATAATGGAAAAAGCATTTTGGAGGCTTACGCACGGCCAAAAACCAGGTGGACGATATACACAGACATCAGAAATCCTGCCAGATCGGCGATGAGAGCGGCAGCCAGGCTGTGGCGGGTTTTGCGGACACCGACGGCGCCGAAATAGACAGTGAGGACATAGAAAGTTGTTTCCGTCGAGCCCTGGACCGTGGAGGCGATCAGCCCCGTCAGGGAATCGGGCCCGTGGTCCCTGAGAATCACTGCAAGTGTGCTTAAAGCGCCGGAACCGGAAAGAGGCCGGATCAGCATCAGCGGGATAACTGCCTCAGGTATCCCAACACGGGAGCCTATGGGTGCTAAAAACCACACCAAGAGCTTCATCATCCCAGTTTCCTGAAAAACCCTGATGGCCACAAACATGGCCACCAAAAAGGGGATGATCCGCACAGCAGTGTTGAACCCTTCCTTGGCGCCCTGGACAAAGCTTTCATAAACCGGCACTCTGCGGGCCAGGCCGATCAAGGGAATGGCGATCATCAAGACAGGGACTGCCCAGGAGGAAATCAGCTGAATAACTGCAATCACAACTTCGGCCCTCCCTTTCCGGCCTTACGCAAAAGATAGTCAGCCAGGACAGCCGCGGCGGTGGATGCGGCTGTGGCGGCGATTGTTGTCCCCACAACAGTGGTGGGGTCCTGAGAATTGGCGGCGGCCCTCAGGGCAATCACTGTGGTAGGGATCAGCGTCAGGCTCGATGCGGTGATTGCCGCGAAGGTGCACATACTATTACTTGCAGTATCCTTGTGGGGGTTGAGCTTCTGCAGTTCTTCCATAGCCTTGATTCCCAAGGGTGTGCAGGCATTGCCCAGTCCTATAAGATTGGCGCTCATGCTCAAGATCAGAGCACCCATGGCGGGATGGTCCGGGGGAACTTCGGGAAACACAGCCTTTGCCACTGGCCGGATCAGTCTGGCCAACAACTGCATCAGCCCGGCATCTTCCGCAATCTTAATCAGGCCTGACCAGAATGCGATCACTCCGATCAGGCTGAAGGCGATCCGAACAGCTTCTTCTGCACCGCTGATGGTGGCCCGGGTGACTGCTTGGATGTCGCCTTGGGCTGCTGCGGCGATGATTCCGCACGCCAGCATGGCAAACCAGATGATGTTGATCAATCAAGCCACCTCCACTGCTTAATTGTTATGCTGCGAAAAAGGGATTATTGCTAAAAAGTGTGATTCGGCAAGCAAAGCGGCAGAAAACAACAAAAAACGGGCCCTGACGTTACCTGACCAAAAGCAGCCGCCTTTGCCACAGCTCAGTTCTAAAGTGCTATAATAAAAGCAAAGGTCAGATTTGGTCAGAAAAGGAGGCGTTTAATGAGTCTGGCAGATTTAATTGAGAACTATATCAAGCAGCAGATTCACCGCAGCGAAAACCAGGCGATTGCTTTGAGCCGTGCCGAACTGGCAGAGCTTTTCAGCTGCGTGCCGTCACAGATCAACTACGTTCTGGCCACGCGCTTCACGCTGGAGCGCGGTTATTTGATTGAGAGCCGCCGGGGCGGCGGAGGGTATATCCGCATCGTCCGGGTCACCAAAGCCGATCGCCTCAATTTGGCGGAAAGGCTGATACTGCAAATTGGCCCGCAGATCGGTGAAAGCGAAGCTGAGCAGTTTTTAGCGAGTTTTCATGAACTGGGGGTTTTGTCAAAGCAGCAGGTGAGAGTCATCAGGGCAATTCTGCAGCGGGAAACAGCCCAGATTGCCCAAGGCAAAGCAACGCTCCGTGCCAGTCTGCTGCGGGGTCTAGTGATGCTCGTGATGCAGTGCGACAACGAAAACGAGGTGTGAACCATGTTGTGCGAGAAATGTCAAAAAGAAGCCGCCAGTGTGCATGTGGTGAAGATCATCAACGGCCAGAAGACGGAAGCACATCTGTGCCAGAACTGCGCCAGGGAACTGGGTGAGTTCGGGCTGAGTGTTGATCTGCCCAACCTGTTCGCCAGCCTGTTTGATTACACCCCCTTCAGCGGCAAGCTGGCCGGACCGAAGCAGTGCCCCACATGCCGGTCAACCATGGAAGATTTCCGGCAGCTCAATCAGTTTGGATGCAGTGACTGCTATGAAACGTTCAGAGAGGAGATTGAACCGCTATTGCGCCGACTGCACGGCAGCAGCCACCATGAAGGCAAGGTTCCAGCTCAAGGGTACGCCGCTTTGAGCGCCGAACGGCAGGTGCGCATGCTCCGGGACAGGCTGCAGCAGGCGATCAATATGGAGAATTATGAGGAGGCAGCCAGAATCCGGGATCAGATTCGGGCCTTGGAGCGCCAGGCCCATGGGGAGGGGAAGTAGAATGAGCAAATCATGGACTAAGAAAGACGGCCCACAGGGTGATATCTGCCTGGGGACGCGGATCAGGCTTGCCCGCAATCTGGCCAAAGTCCCCTTTCCAGCCACAGCCAACCGGGAACAGGCAAAGAAAGTGCTGAAGACTGCCAAAGAACTTGTGGAAAGCCTGAACCAGCTTGCCCCAGTCACATTCTACGAACTGGCGGAAGTTGACGAGCTGGAACGCCAGGTGCTGATGGAAAAACACTTAATCAGCCCCGAGCACACCAAGAAAACCAGCACCAAAGGACTAATCCTATCGGAGAACGAGGATATCAGCATCATGGTTAACGAAGAGGACCACTTCAGGATTCAAGTGCTGATGCCCGGCCTCCAGCTTCAAGCCGCATGGGAACTGGCTGACCGCGTCGATGATCTGATTGAGTCCCAGGTGGAGTATGCTTTTGATCCAGACATAGGTTACCTGACAGCCTGCCCCACCAATGTGGGTACAGGGATGCGCGGCTCCCTGATGCTGCATTTGCCGGGTTTGGCCAAGATCAACCAGCTGGAAAACGTGCTCAGATCCGTTTCTCAGTTTGGCTTGGCAGTGCGCGGCCTCTACGGTGAAGGCAGCGAGTCTTACGGATGCATTTATCAAATCTCCAACCAGGTTTCCCTGGGTGATTCAGAAGCAGACATGCTGGAGCATTTAGCCAGAGTGACATCACAGATCATCACCAGTGAGCGGCAAGCCCGCCAGTACCTTCAGGAACACAGCCCGGCTGAGTGTGAAGATCAGGTTTACCGGGCTTACGGCTTGCTGACTCATGCCCGGATCATTTCCACCCAGGAAGCGATGGATCTGCTGTCTACGGTCATGCTGGGGATTGATCTGGGGATGATCCGCGACTTGGACCGCGGCTTGGTGAAGCAGTTGATGGTGGAAATCCGCGCGGCGCACCTGCAGAAGATGATGGGCCAAAGCCTGCCGGCCCAAGAGCGGGATCGCCTGCGTGCCAGTTTGATACGGGATCGGCTCAGCCGTTAATTCTAGAGAGGATGGTGTATATGTTCGGCAGATTTACGGATCGGGCCCAGAAAGTGATCGTCCTTGCTCAGGAAGAAGCACGGCGATTGGGCCATAATGTGGTGGGGACGGAGCATATCCTTCTCGGCCTGATCGCCGAGGGAGAAGGTGTCGGTGCCAAAGCACTGACAGCAATGGGCGTCAGCCTCGACAAAGTAAGGCAAGAAATCGAGAATGTGATCGGCAGAGGCGAAGCGGCTTTCCAGGGAGCAATCGGCTTTACCCCCCGGACCAAACGGGTTTTTGAGCTGGCTATCGATGAAGCCCGGCAGTTGGGCCATACCTATATTGGCACGGAGCACATCTTGCTTGGCCTAATCCGGGAAGGAGAAGGGGTTGCCGCTCAGATACTGCGGAACCTGGACATTGATTTGGAGGGTATGCGCAAGCAAGTAATCGAGCTTTTGGGCGGCCACGTTCATTCCGGCACCGCCAGCGCTTCCCGGCGGACCAAAACTCCGACGCTGGATCAGTTTGGGCGCGACTTGACGGAAATGGCCCGCCAGGGCAAGCTGGATCCCGTGATCGGCAGAGACAAAGAGATCGAGCGGGTGATCCAAATCCTCAGCCGCCGCACCAAAAACAACCCTGTGCTGATCGGCGAGCCGGGAGTCGGCAAAACAGCGATCGCTGAAGGCCTGGCGCTTAAGATTGTCGCCAGTGATGTACCGGAGAACTTGTTCAACAAGCGGGTTGTCGCCTTGGATATGGGGTCACTGGTTGCCGGCTCGAAATTCCGCGGCGAATTCGAGGAACGCCTGAAAAAGGTCATGGATGAGATCCGCCAGGCACAGGACGTGATTCTCTTTATTGACGAGATGCACACCATAATCGGCGCCGGTGCCGCCGAAGGGGCGATTGACGCTTCCAACATCCTCAAACCAGCTTTGGCCCGCGGCGAGATTCAGGCCATCGGTGCCACAACTATGGATGAATACCGCAAGCATGTGGAAAAAGACGCGGCCTTGGAGCGCCGCTTCCAGCCGGTGCAGATCGACGAGCCCACAGTGGAGGAAACGATCGCCATTTTGAAAGGGCTGCGGGACCGCTACGAAGCCCACCATCGGGTGCAGATCAGCGACAAGGCCATCGAAGCAGCGGCAGTCCTGTCCAGCCGCTACATTTCGGACCGGTTCCTGCCTGATAAAGCTATAGACCTTTTGGATGAAGCCTCTTCCAAAGTCCGGCTGCGGGGCCTGGTCGTCCCGCAGAATCTGAAGGAACTGGAAGCCAGAGTGGAAGAGCTCAAGATCGAAAAAGAAGCCGCCATCAAGAATGAAGAGTTTGAAAAAGCAGCATCCCTCAGAGATCAGGAACAGAAACTCAGGGATCAGCTGGAAGAGATCCGGTCCCAATGGAAGAGCAATCAAGGCCGTCAAGAAGCGGTTGTCGATGAACAGGACATTGCCGACGTGGTGGCGAGCTGGACTGGGATTCCCGTCAAACAGGTAGCCCAAGAGGAATCGGAACGGCTGCTGCACTTGGAGGAAATCTTGCACCGGCGGGTTGTGGCTCAGGACGAGGCGATTGAGGCGCTGTCCAAAGCTATCCGCAGGGCATTCGCCGGGCTGAAGGATCCAAAGCGGCCTGTAGGTTCCTTCGTTTTCCTAGGGCCGACTGGTGTTGGAAAGAGCGAGCTGGCTAAAGCTTTGGCGGAAGCGCTGTTTGGAGACGAGGATGCCATGATCCGCATCGACATGTCCGAATATATGGAGCGCCACAGTGTCTCGCGCCTGGTAGGCGCGCCTCCGGGATATGTGGGGTACGAAGAGGCAGGCCAGCTGACGGAAAAAGTGCGGCGCAAACCCTATTCGGTTGTGCTGTTTGACGAAATTGAAAAAGCCCATCCGGAAGTTTTCAACATCTTGCTGCAGGTGCTCGAGGACGGCCGGCTGACTGACTCCAAGGGCAGGACAGTGGATTTCCGCAACACAGTCGTGATCATGACATCCAATGTGGGCGCCCAGCAGATTCAGCGGGAAAGCTCCATCGGCTTTAGAGTCACCACCAGCGAAGCCGATGCCTATCAAGCTATGAAAGACAAGGTGATTGAGGAGCTGAAGCGGACCTTCCGGCCCGAGTTCCTCAACCGCATTGACGAAATCATTGTCTTCCACGCCCTCAACCGCGGGCATATCGCCCAGATCATAGATATTATGCTCAAGGACCTGATACAACAGCTGCAGGAAAAGCGGATTACCCTCGAAATTACCGATGCCGCCAAGGAACTGGTCGCTGGTGCCGGTTATGATCCGGATTTCGGAGCGAGGCCTTTGCGCAGAGCGATTCAGAAAATGATTGAAAACCCACTCGCGGAGCTGATCTTGCAGGGGAAGTTCAAGGACGGTGACACGATCCACATCGACACCAAAGATGGTGAGCTGGTGTTTGCCTAGGTCACCGGCAGTGACATGCGGCCGAGCTAGGACTTTTGTCCTAGCTTTACTTTGTTGTAACTGTGATCATGAAGTGGTATAATTATTTTGAAATCATCACCTAGGAGCAGAGCAATGTCCAAATCCAACATCCGGTTTGTCTGTCAAAACTGCGGTGCCGACTATCCGAAATGGATGGGGAGATGTTCCGGGTGCGGCGAGTGGAACACACTTGTCGAGGAACGGGCCAGCCGCCCGGCTGCCAACAAGAATTCATGGGCTGGTGTTTCCCCAGGGAGAAAGCCGATTCCCATCACTGATGTTGCTTCTAGCGCGGAGGAACGGTTCACCACTGGCATTGCCGAGCTGGACCGGGTGTTGGGCGGCGGTGTTGTTGTGGGATCCTTGGGGCTGCTCGGCGGGGAACCTGGGGTGGGTAAATCGACGCTGCTGATGCAGGTTGCCGCCAATACGGCCGCGGCTCACGGGCCGGTCCTGTACGTTTCAGGCGAAGAATCCCTCAGCCAGCTCAAGCTCCGGGCCCAGCGCCTCAAGCTCTTGACCGAACAGTTGATTGTGCTGGCAGAATCGGATGTGGAGACTATTGGCGAACACCTGCAGTCCCTGCAGCCAAAGCTTGCGATCATTGATTCGATCCAGACAATGCACCTGCCGGAGCTGGACTCGGCCCCGGGCAGTGTGGGGCAGGTGCGGGAAGCTGCGGCATACTTTCTCCGGGTGGCCAAAGGCTTGGGCATATCCATCATTTTGGTGGGCCATGTGACCAAAGGCGGGGCCTTGGCCGGCCCAAAGGTGTTGGAACACGCAGTAGACTATGTCTTGTATTTCGAGGGTGGCCATGATCAGTCAATCCGGCTGATCCGGGGCGTCAAGAACCGATTCGGTTCCACAAATGAAGTCGGTGTGTTCACGATGACCAGCAGGGGATTGACCCAGGTTGACAATCCATCTGGCATATTTTTAGAAGAACGGCCGGTCAACTGCTCTGGATCGGTGGTGGTACCCTGCCTTGAAGGGACCCGCCCGTTCCTGGTGGAAATTCAGTCGCTGGTTGCGCCGACGCCTTTCAGCGGCACACCGAGGCGCCAGGCCACCGGTGTGGATTACCAGCGGTTTTCGATCATTCTCGCCGTGCTGGAAAAGCGGCAGGGATACCATTTACAGACGCAGGACGTATTTGTCAACGTCGCCGGCGGCTTCAGGCTCACTGAGCCCGGTGTGGATCTGGGGATCGCCTGCGCGATAGCCAGCAGCTACCGCAATTTGATCATACCCTCTGATTTGGCTGTAATCGGTGAAGTTGGGTTGTCAGGCGAGATCAGGGTGGTCAGCCATCTTGACCTGCGCTTGAAGGAATTGAGCAAGCTTGGGTTTACCCGAGCGGTGGTTCCCCACGGCAGCGAGCGGGTGAGCACCAATCTAGAGGTGACCCGTGTCAAAACGGTGTCCGAAGCTTTGCAGTCAATATTCAGCGAATCGGCGAGAGGGGGTTAATGGATGAAAGAAGCGGCAGATCAAGAACAGCTTTTTTTAAGGCACCTCAGCCTTGTCGCCCCAGGGACGCAGCTGTACGAAGCACTAGAAAATGTGCTGAGAGCCCGGACCGGCGGTTTGATTGTGGTCGGTGATACCCCGGATATCATGAACATGGTCAACGGCGGGTTCAGGATTGATGCCGAAATGCATCCCTCGGCACTCTACGAGCTGGCCAAAATGGACGGTGCGATTGTCCTGTCGAGCGACGCCAAACGGATTCTGTACGCGAATGCGCAGCTGACGCCTGATCACATGATTCCCAGTTTTGAAACCGGGACCCGGCACCGGACTGCGGAACGAGTTGCCAAGCAGACCAACCAGCTGGTGATTGCCATTTCCCAAAGGCGGAATGTCATTACCATGTACTGGGGCAACAACAAGTACGTGGTCCGGGACGTGAGCGTGATCCTGGCCAAGGCGAACCAGGCACTCTCCACACTGGACAAATACAAGAGCGTTATGCAGCAGTCATTGACCAACTTGAGCGCTCTGGAATTTGAAAACTTTGTCACTCTCTTCGATGTGGCCACCGTCATCCAAAGAAGCCAGATGGTGGTCAGGATCGCCAATGAAATCGAGCGGTACATCGTCCAGCTGGGTTCTGAAGGCCGCCTGGTGAAGATGCAGCTGGAGGAGTCCATGGCCGACATAGCCGACGAGGGGCTGCTGGTGACCAAGGATTACTGTGCGGATACAGACAAAACCCCGGAGGAAATTTGGAATGAGATAGTAGCCTGGGATTCGGAAGACTTGCTCAATCTGCCCTTGATTGCCCGTGCACTTGGTTATTCCGGCTCCGGCAGCCTGGAACAGGCGATTACTCCCAAGGGCTTCAGGCTCTTGAACAAAATCCCCCGCCTGCCAATGCCAGTGATAGAAAACCTGGTAGCTAAATTCCGTTGTTTCCCCGATATATGTGATGCTTCGATTGAGGAACTAGACGATGTTGAGGGTATCGGCGAAGTCCGCGCCAAGGCCATTCAGGAAGGGCTGCGCCGGATCCGGGAACAAGTATTGTTAGACCGGCACCTGTAGCAGGCCTAGATACGGAATCCGCAAAAATTCGTGCTGCTTAATGCGGATATAGGAATGCAATTGACTTTATTCTGTAAAAGTGGTAAATTGATAATGATACCTAAATGAAGCCCATTAGGTTCTGCTTAAGGAAAGGGCAGATAGGAGGTTCTGGCTTTGTATAATGTTGGGGATAAAGTGGTCTACCCCATGCATGGTGCCGGAATTATCGAAGCTATTGAGGAAAGGGAAGTGTTGGGCGAGAAGCGGAAGTATTACATAATGGCCATGCCCATTGGCGATATGCGGGTCATGATCCCACTGGACGCCGTGGAGGAGATCGGCCTGCGCCAAGTGATTGCCAAAGAAGAAGCCGGCGAAGTTATGGAAGTGCTGAAAGGGCAGAAAACGAAAATGTCATCCAACTGGAACCGCCGGTACCGCGCCAACATGGAAAAGATTAAAAGCGGCGATGTATACTTGGTTGCTGAGGTGGTGCGCAATCTCACCATCCGCGATCATGAGAAGGGCTTGTCCGCGGGTGAACGGAAGATGCTGGACATCGCCCGGCAGATTCTAATCAGTGAACTGGTCTTGGTTACAGGTGCGACCGAAACCGAAATTGAGCAGTTGATCTCTAGTTATCTGGCATGAAAGGAGGGAACGGCGCAGCGCTCTGTTGTCCGGGAAATATTCGGATTTATCTGGAATACTTTTTCCTTATTAGCTAATACTAAGTACTAACCAAGAGGATAAAGGAGGTGAAGATCAGGTTGGAGGGTTTCATCCGCATTATTTTTACATTATTAGGTGGGGTTGTTGGATATCAGGCGGCAAATTATCTCCTTGGTCTCTCGATCGACTTTCCCTTCTCTTCTACCTACCTGACCGTCATCGCGGTTTCGCTGGGCGCTTTGCTGGGATTGGCAATCAGTCCCCTGTTTGACCGGATGATCCGCTGTTTGCTGAAACTCCATTTGCGCGATATCTTAAGCGGCTTAGTGGGAATGGTCTGCGGGATCTTAATTGCAATTTTGGGATCGATTCCTCTGCAAAATGTCGCCATCGCCAATGGTTATCTGCCGGTGATTCTCACAGTAATCCTGGCGGTCCTGGGCTGGACGATCGGAGTAAAGAAACGGGAAGAGATCGCGACCCTGTTTCAAAAGCACAATACCCCATACCTGGTGAGCAAAAACAGCGGCTGTGCCAAGATACTCGATACCAGCGTGATCATCGATGGAAGAATCAGTGACATCACCAAGACTGGTTTCATAGAAGGGACTTTGATTGTCCCGAGTTTTGTGTTGGATGAACTGCAGCATATTGCCGATTCATCCGATGTACTTAAACGCAACCGAGGCCGCCGGGGTTTGGACATCCTTAATAAGATTCAGAAAGAGCCCTATGTCGATGTCCAAATACTGGACCGGGACTTCGACGATATCACCGAAGTTGATTCCAAACTCGTGAAACTGGCTAAAGAGATGGGCGCCAAAGTGATCACCAATGACTTCAACCTGAACAAGGTGTGTGAGCTGCATGGGGTTCCTGTCCTGAACATAAATGAGCTGGCCAATGCTGTCAAGCCGGTGGTCCTGCCCGGTGAAGAGCTTAAGGTCCATGTGATCAAGGACGGCAAAGAACAGGGGCAGGGAGTGGCGTATCTTGACGACGGTACCATGATCGTGGTTGACGGAGGGCGGCGGTATATCGGCGAGACGATCGGCGTCATGGTGACAAGTGTGCTGCAGACGGCAGCGGGGCGCATGATCTTTGCCAAACCAAAAGCCATGGAAAAGGCATTATGAATGTGATGGCCCGGTGAAATCCGCCGGGCTCGTTTTATGAAGGGGTGAAACGGTGGGAGCAGGAGTGATCATCGCCGCCGCCGGCAGCGGCGAACGGATGGGTTTGGATAGGAACAAGGTCCTGCTGCCCTTGCATGGGATTCCAATCCTGATCCGGAGTGTGGCGGCATTTGCCGTCCATCCCTGGGTCGAAGAGTGTGTGATCACAGTGCGGGCAGAAGATTATGCCGCAGTTCAGGCTCTGCTCGAACAGTGGCGGGTCAAGAATTGCAAGCTGGCCGTGGGAGGGCCGCGCAGGCAGGATTCGGTAGCCGCAGGGTTGGCCGTATTGGCACCGGATTTGGACTGGGTTTTGATCCACGACGCCGCCAGGCCGTTGGTGGAACCGGAAATCATTGACGGCGCATACAAGGCAGTGCAGGAACACCAGGCGGTAGGAGTGGCGGTCCCGGTAAAAGACACAATCAAACTGGTGGATGAAGGCCAGTTCGTAGCCGACACGCCGCCTCGGTCAAAACTGTGGGCGGTCCAGACGCCCCAAGCGTTCAACAGCCGGCTGATTCGTGAAGCTTACGCCCGGGCTGCGCGGGAAAACTGGGAGGTTACCGATGACTGCAGCCTGGTGGAACGGTTGGGTGTGAAAGTGAAGCTGATTCCCGGCAGCTACACCAACATCAAGATCACGACGGTGGAAGACCTGGATGTGGCGGCGGCTATATTAAGCAAGCGCAGTGAGGGTGGTTTAATGCACAACACAGCAGTCCGCACGGGAATTGGTTATGATGTGCACCGCCTGGTGAGCGGAAGGCCCTTGATTCTCGGTGGAGCGGCAGTAGATTATCACCTCGGCCTTGATGGCCACTCTGATGCCGATGTGGCGGTCCACGCCCTGATGGATGCGCTCCTGGGGGCAGCCGGGCTGGGAGATATCGGCCGGCACTTTCCTGATACAGATCCGCGCTATAAAGGCATTTCCAGTATCAAGTTGCTGGAAGCGGTCAAGGCAAAGCTGGATGAGCGGGGCTTTGCTGTCGGCAACGTGGATCTGGTGATAGCGGCGGAGCGCCCCAAGCTCTCCGGGTACATTGAGCAGATGCGGGGCAATCTTGCTGCAGCGCTGGAGCTTGCTCCAGATCGGGTCAACATCAAAGCCACCACTACCGAAGGGCTGGGCTTCTGCGGCCGCGGCGAGGGAATTGCCGCTTGGGCGGCGGCTGTCGTCATCGGCCCCAGCTTAAATGCCGGCGACTGAAACCGCCCGGAATTCGCCGTTGTGAAACAGCTGGGCCTCGACAGCATACTTCTGGCCCAATTCCTCATAAATTCTCCAGGCACAGCTCTGTGCCAGCTGATGCCACTCAGCGGAGGACTTGGGGGCTTCCGAGGCGGAACCGAAATACTGAGTTTGGGCCACAATCCGGCCGTCAGCCCAAGCCGCACCGATGATTTCCACATTGGGCAGAGGGTGCGGCATGCTTTTCACCTGCTCAACAGCAGCCTCCGGGCGTGCCTGCCGCCTTTGGTGCCGGACTCTCCACAAGGTGCCGGCAGCCGCGGCGCCAATCACCAGTACAGCAATCAGGATGATGATCACAAGCCTGTCCATGGCCTTCCTCCCGTCAGGCAGCGGTCTGTCCATTGATTGACAGTGTTTTGCTTACCCGCTATAATAGATGTTAGCTATGTTAGCATAACCAGGTGCCGTGGATCATAAAAGAGATGACGGGGATGAAGTAGGTTCGCCGCCGCCCTTCCCAGAGAGAGGTGCCGCAGGCTGGAAGCACCTTATGGGTATGTGAACTGAAATGCGCCCCCGATCTGCCGGGCTGAACCGCCAGTAGGCCCGGCCGGGTTGTGTTCGTTACCACACACCGAGTGCCTGATCGGCGTTGTCCGATCAGGAAACAGAGTGGAACCGCGAACCCTCGTCTCTGTAAAGGAGTTGAGGGTTTTTTGTTCAGTATGGCTTTGAGGAGGGGGTATTCCATGTTCCGCAGCATCATCGATACCATCCGCGCAGATATTCAAGCCATCAAAGATCGAGATCCGGCGGCGCGCAGCACCCTGGAGATCATTCTTTGCTATCCCGGGCTGCACGCCCTTGAAACACACCGCATCGCCCACTGGTTTTATCGCCGCAATCTCAAGCTGCTGGCGAGGATCATCAGCCATCTCAACCGCTTCTTCACCGGCATTGAGATCCACCCCGGGGCCCAAATCGGCCGGGGAGTGTTCATCGACCACGGCATGGGAGTGGTGATCGGCGAGACAGCAGTGGTCAAGGACAATGTGACACTTTACCAGGGTGTGGTCCTGGGAGGGACGGGCAAAGAGAAAGGCAAACGCCATCCCACGATCGAGCAGGGGGCGGTGATTGCTTCCGGCGCTATGGTGCTGGGTTCCTTCACCGTCGGGGAAAACGCCCGGGTGGGAGCCGGCGCGGTGGTTTTGGACAGTGTGCCGCCGAATTCCACAGTGGTAGGAGTTCCCGCCAAGGTGGTGATCCGTGACGGCCGCAGAGTGGATAAACTGGACCACGTCAATCTGCCCGATCCGTGCAAACAGCAGATGTCTGTGCTGACCGAGCGCATTCAAACGCTCGAGGAAAAACTCGCCAGGCTGCAGGCAATGGTTGAACTGCAGCAGACGAATGCATCATAACCAACGAAGACAAGAAGGTGAAGCGATGCCAATCAACGTCTACAACACTTTGACCCGGCGGAAGGAAGAACTGCAGAGCAGCCGTGAAACAATCGGGATTTATGTCTGCGGGGTCACGCCCTACAGCGACACCCACCTGGGCCACGCCAGGCCCAGTGTGGTCTGGGATGTGATCAAGAAGTACCTGCAGTACCGGGGTTACAAAACCTATCACGTCCAGAACTTCACGGACATTGACGACAAGATCATCAACCGTGCTCAAGAGTTGGGAATGGATCCCCTGGAACTCTCCGCTCACTACAGCAGGGAATACCTGGAGAGCATGGATGCCCTGGGTGTAGCCCGGGCGGACATCTATCCGAAGGTGAGTGAGCATATTCCGGACATCATCGCCATGATTGCACAGCTGATCGAGCGGGGCCATGCCTATGCAGTCAACGGCAATGTCTTCTACAGTGTCTTGAGTTTCCCGGAGTACGGCAAGCTGTCCAATCAAAAGATCGAACAGCTGCAGGCCGGCACCCGCTTTGAGGTGGATCCGGACAAAAAACATCCGCTGGATTTCGCTTTGTGGAAAAAAGCCAAGCCCAACGAGCCAGCCTGGGATTCACCTTGGGGCAAAGGCCGGCCTGGCTGGCATATTGAGTGCTCGGTGATGTCCCACAAATACCTGGGCCCAGAGTTTGACTTCCACGGCGGCGGCAGTGACCTGATCTTTCCCCACCATGAAAACGAGATCGCCCAGTCGGAAGGCGCAACCGGCAGGCCGTTGGCCCGGTATTGGCTCCACAACGGCATGATCAACCTCAAGCAGGAGAAAATGTCCAAATCATTGGGGAACATAATAAAGATCAAGGATCTCCTGCAAAAATATCCGAAAGAACTGATCCGCTTCTTCATTCTCTCCAGCCATTACCGTTCCGAGCTGGAGTACCACGATCTGAAGCTGGAAGAGCTTCGCCGCGGCTGGCAGCGTTTGAATGAGTGTGTCAACACCTTGGCCCAAATGGGCAGTGGTGCCGGCGGTGAGCCGCAGGCTCTGGACGAGGCGCAGGCGGCGTTGGTGGAGTCGGTTAAGGAAACCGAAGCCCGGTTTACAGCGGCGATGGATGACGACTTCAACACCGCCTTGGCACTGGGGGTGCTTTTTGATCTTGTCCATCAAGTCAACGCTTATATCGCCGGGCGCGGCCAGGGCGTATCCAGTGATTACGCCCTCAGCCAGGCGTATCAGCTTTTCTCCAGGCTGGCCGGGGAGGTTTTTGGGATAATCAGGCTGGAAGAGCAGAAACTCGCCGGCTTAAGCGAGCCGCTGCTGGAACTGCTGCTGGAGCTCCGCACCGAGCTGCGCAGCCAGAAGCAGTATCAGCTGGCCGACCGCATCCGCAGCCGGCTGACTGAACTGAATGTCATTATTGAAGATACACCCCAAGGCCCGAGGTGGAAACTACTATCATGATTTTTATAGAGCAAGAGCAGTTACCAAATCCCGATCAGCTGTCGCCATTGGCGCTGGCCTACATTGGCGACGCCGTTTTTGAGCTGTATATCCGCCTGCGGCTGAGCAGCCGGTTCCACACCGTCCAGCAGCTGCACGAGCATGCAGTCCGGTATGTTGCGGCAGCCAGCCAGTCCGAGTTTTTGACGATCCTGCAGCCGCATCTGACTGAAAAGGAGATCCAGATAATGCGCCGTGGGCGCAACGCCAAGGGCAAAGTGCCCCGGCATGTGGATCTGGCCGCATACCGCCGCAGCACAGGGTTTGAAGCTCTGCTTGGGTACTTGTTCCTTGCTGGAGAAACCCAGCGCCTGCAGGAACTTCTGGCATTAATTGAACCTGTCCAGTGAAGGAGTCAGCCATGGAGAAGCACGACCACAGGGATATCATAGTCGGCCGTCAGCCGGTCATGGAACTACTGCGGGCCGGACAAGCCGTCAATCGACTCTATGTCGCTTCCGGCGCCAGGCACGGATCGATCCGGGACATCATTCAGCTGGCCAAAGAGCGGAACATCCCGGTGAAAGAGGTGCAGCCCAAGTTTCTTGATGCTCTCAGCCCGATCGCCAATCATCAGGGAGTTGCGGCCGAAGCTGCACCCTTTCGCTACCTCGAACTGCATGAACTGCTGGCTCTGGGTCGGCCCCAGTTCTACCTGGTGTTGGCCGGGATCCAGGATCCCCAGAATCTCGGCTCGCTGATCCGCAGCGCCGAAGTCTGCGGTGTGAGCGGTGTGATCATTCCCAAGCACAGGGCTTGCGGCGTCACCCCGGCGGCTGCCAAGGCGTCGGCAGGCGCTGCCGCCCACATGCCCATCGCCCGCGTCACCAACATCAGGTTTGCTCTGGAAGAGCTGAAACAGGCCGGATGTTGGGTTGTGGGGGCGGACATGGAGGGCGAAGTCTGCTACCGGCAGAACTTGAGCCTGCCCATCGCTTTGGTGATCGGCGGCGAAGGCAGCGGGCTGCCGCGCCTGGTCAAGGAAACCTGCGATTTTTTGGTGCGGATTCCAATGTACGGTGCGGTTTCGTCTCTCAATGCCGCGGTTGCCGGCGGGATACTGCTTTATGAGATTGCCAAACAGCGGCACCAAGAGTGAACCTTCGGATGAAAGGCGAGCTAGGTGCCGTTCTCAATTGCTTGACGCTGTTGGTTCAATAGTGTATAATGAATGCATGTTGGACAAGTCGGCCAGACGGCGTGACAGTGGGATCTCGGGCAGCACGTTGGCTTGGAACCCTCTGGAAGATCAAAGTCCAGAGATGGAGGCGATGTAGTTGAGTGCTAGCGCACAAAAGGATTATGTTCACGACTATGATGCCATGAACGATGAAGAGGTTGTGGAATTCGCCCGTAACAGCAATGATGTTGCGCTCGAATACTTGATCAACAAATACCGTAATTTCGTCAGAGCCAAAGCACGTTCATATTTCTTGATCGGAGCCGATCGTGAGGATATCATCCAGGAAGGGATGATCGGTTTATACAAGGCGATCCGGGATTTTCGCCCTGACAAGCTGGCATCTTTTCGCGCCTTCGCTGAACTCTGCATCACACGCCAAATCATCACGGCCATCAAGACTGCAACGAGACAGAAACATATCCCGCTCAATTCCTATGTTTCGCTGAACCGTCCCATTTACGATGAAGAATCGGATCGGACACTTTTGGACATTATTTCCGGCTCAAAAGTGACAGATCCCGAGGAACTGGTAATCAGCAAAGAGGAATTCTGCGACATTGAGAACAAGATGAGCGAATTCTTGAGCGATCTGGAATGGAAAGTGCTCATGTTTTACCTGGAGGGCAAGAGTTACCAGGAAATCGCCAATGACCTCTCCAGGCATGTAAAGTCCATTGACAACGCGCTGCAGCGGGTCAAGCGGAAACTGGAGCGTTATTTGGAAAAACGCGAGCTGGAGTAAAAACAAGCTGTTGACAAAGGATCTTATATGTGTTATAGTTAGTGTTGCGTCATGCCGGTGTAGCTCAATTGGTAGAGCAGCTGACTTGTAATCAGCAGGTTGCGGGTTCGAGTCCCATCGCCGGCTCCAGCAATGTTTCGTGGAGGGGTTCCCGAGTGGCCAAAGGGGGCAGACTGTAAATCTGTTGCGGAACGCTTCGAAGGTTCAAATCCTTCCCCCTCCACCATCAACTTATCGCGGGGTGGAGCAGTCTGGTAGCTCGTCGGGCTCATAACCCGAAGGTTGTCGGTTCAAATCCGGCCCCCGCAACCAGTCTACATAGTCCGATGGAGCAGCATCGGTTTTTTTGTTGTTACCGGAAACCAGCAGTGCGCATAATGTGATGCGGGAGGAGATTGCCTTGCGCACTGCTGTTGGAGGACTGGCTGTTGGCTGTGTTTTGGTTTTGGTGCTGATGCTGATCGTGCCGCCGGAGGCTGCCGGGCTGGCCGCTGCCGCCGCTGGGATGGTTGCCCAGGTTTACTGGCTGAAGCGGGGATTTGACAGGGAATCTGACGAGAGTATCGGATTCTGGCTGATCATCGGCGGCCTTATACCGGTTTACTGTTGGGTATTAAAAGGTTTCTCAGGGGCACTCTAATACAGAAAAAATGGCAGTTTGAGCCGACTCAAGGAGGAATATTGGGCCCAACAACGAATAATCCTGATAGCCTTTGCATACCAACGCCATCAGACTGAGGAAATCTGTGAGCAAGGAGGAATAACAATGGCAAAGCAGAAGTTTGAGAGAACGAAACCGCACGTGAACGTGGGAACCATCGGCCACGTCGACCACGGTAAGACCACCACTACCGCGGCCATAACTTATTATCTTTCGCAGAAGGGCTTGGCAGCAGCCAAGAAGTTCGAGGAAATCGACAAT